>Ga0315327_10000297_pt1 | contig 24035 bp, 23 predicted proteins | sample M110032315metaG_FD_203460 | JGI IMG/M metagenome (GOLD analysis project Ga0315327, IMG submission 203460) | Ammonia-oxidizing marine archaeal communities from Monterey Bay, California, United States - M1 100m 32315 | ecosystem: Environmental > Aquatic > Marine > Coastal | place: USA: California... | reverse complement strand
TTACTCGCGACGCCCCAGATGGACGCGATGTTGACGATCCTTCCCCATCCCCGCTCTCGCATGGAGGGAACCACCGCCTGACAGAAGGCGAGCGGAGCATGGAGATTCACCATCTGGACCCGCGCAAAGTCCTCTAGGTCGATCTCGACCAGCGGACTCACCACATTGATGCCAGCGTTGTTCACCAAAATATCTGGCCTGATATCTCGAAGACGCTCCGCACAACTTGCGATGTCGGCTGGATCCGTGAAGTCGCCGACAATCCACTCGTCACACGGCTCTTCGGCAGAGGGATCGACAGTTGGTTCCGGCGCTACCGAGGTTCGGGTCCCGACAACCCGGGCGTTCTCCTGCAGGAACCTCCTGGCAATCGCCTGACCGATGCCTCGGCTGGCACCAGTCACCACGACTATTCGACCTTGAAGGGACAAGAGAATTATCTCTCAGTGTTGCCGGTCTGACCTGAACGGACGACGCGCATCAAGAACGCTCCGATCAAGTGGTCGAGCACCATGTGCGCGTCCTCAGCTGGACCGTACTCACCCATCTCGGTGGGAACATGCACACCCTGATCCGCCATCGCTCTGATCCGACCGCCATCGAACGCGGTGAGGGCAACCGACCGCAAGCCAAATTCCGCCGCATACTCCAATGCCATCACCAGATTCGGGGAGTTACCCGATGCGGAGATCGCCACCACCACATCGTCCTTTTCCGCCAGCACCCGCAACTGACGTACAAAGACCTCCTCGTAACCAAAGTCATTTCCGAGCGCCGTGAGAACCGCCACATTGTCCGTCAGGCTCAGAGCGCGAAATGGTCGTTCATAGTCTCCCGACCCAATCGCAACGTCATTTGCAAAATGGCTAGCCGTCGCCGCGCTTCCGCCATTTCCAATGAAGAAGACCCTCGATCCGCGTTCACGGGCATCTAGAAGGGTCTCGATGAAGGCCCCGACCTCGCACCTATCAATCCGGCCCAGGACATTGGCCAGATGCGCGAAGTATTCATCCGCGAATCCTGCCGGATCGACGGCAGAGATTCCAGCGACGCTAGTGGCGGGGGTCTGCGATCCCATGTTCGGCCCTCCATGCTGGGTCAGCGAAATAGATTCTGAACACGAGCTTCATGGTCGCCAAGGCATCATCCGAACTCCCGTTAACCACGGAACCATCCTCCAAGATGCAGTTGGCAAAGGCGTCCAGTTCACGTGCCCATGACAGATCCTGATTGTACCGAGTGAGGTGTTCACGTGGATCGCCCCGATCAGCGTCTGGATTAGCGTGGACCACCGCCAAGGTTTCGGCTCCATAACTCTTGGTTCCGGTGATCAGTCCACCGAGGGTAAGCCCACCCCGCTCTAGGTTCACCTCGAGGCTGAAGCGATGCCTCCACTGCGTCGCCGAAGAGACAAGAGATCCGACGACCCCATCGCCCGTTCGCATCAATGCATACGCATTGTCTTCAACGTCGTATCCCCAGTGATCGTTGGAGACGAAGCTGTGCACCTCCTTGAATTCGCCGCCGAACAGCCTCATGAGATCAACCATGTGGATACCCTGGTCAAGGAGTACCCCCCCGCCAGCGGTCGCGCGTCGGGTTCGCCAATCCGGCTGGTCAAAGGTGACCAACTTTGCCTTTCCGTAGAGCGCACGAAGACTGATCACCCGACCAAGATCCCCGGCCTCGAGGAGAGCCAATCCATCGCGGACCGAATCGTGATATCGGTGGTTGAACCCGTACATGAGCTTCAACCCGGGTGACCGACGCTCCTCGGCGATGACCATCTCGAGTTCCTCCAGTGTCCGGCCCGGGGGCTTTTCGCAGAACACGTGCAGACCTGCAGCGAGTCCCGCCGCGGATACCTCGGCAGCCATGTCGTTAGTCATGCAGACCAGCAGAAGATCAAGGGGCTCGTCGATTAGCCGTCGATAGTCGGTTCGAAAGACGACTCCATCGTCAAACTCCCCGTCCTCGAGGAACGTTCGATCGCAGACGGCGACGAGCCGAAGCCGAGGGTCTGAATCCACCACCTCGCGACGCCGACGACCAACGACCCCATATCCCGCGATTCCGACCCGAAGCTCAGCCACCTTCAGACCACTCCATCACCAGACCGAACGCCCGCCGTCCATCACTACGTTCTGTCCAGTCAGATAGTCGGACGCATCCGAGCAAAGAAACTGGACCACCGATCGATACTCCCCGGGTTGCGCCATTCTGCCCATCGGGATCCGTGTCTCGAGTCTCTCCACAAAACCGTCGTCTTGGTCGGCCCTCACCCCACCGGGGGAAAGCGCGTTTACCCGAACTCCACGCTCCGGCCAGTACGTCGCCAGGTACATGGTCAGGCCGACGATGCCGGCCTTGACCACCGAGTAGGTCACGGGTTTCACCGGTTGTCCTTCAGGGGGTGGATTGTCTAGGCGGTAGAGCCGTTGATCCGGAGCGATGACCGAGAGGTCGGAGGCGATGTTGAGGATCACTCCGCCTCCATGGGCCGCCATACGTGTTCCAAATTCTCGGCTGCACAGAAAGGCTCCGGTCAAGCCGACGGCCACCTCTTGGTTCCATCGCTCGACAGGGAACGATTCGAACCTATTCCCCGCCAAGGATTGATCGTCCTTGGCTTTGGCATCAACCGCGGCATTATTTAGAAGAATCTGAATCCCGCCTCCGGCCTCCATCTGGTCAGCTACCGAGATAATCGATTCCTCGTCCCCAACGTCCATTACCTCGGCTGCCAGCACGCCTCCATGGCCAACTGACTCGATTTCGGCACGGGCCTCGTCCAGTTGAGCCTCGTCGACATCGGTAATGACGACCCGCGCCCCAACCTCCAAAAGAGCAAGAGCATGCTGCCTGCCCAGCGTTCCGGCGGCACCAGTGATCAGGGCGGTCCGCCCCCCAAGGTCAAAGGCGCCCGGCAACGACGGTCGACTCACTGCCGCGCCTGTCCACCATCGAACGTCCAGACAGAGCCCGTCGCGAAACCGGCCCTGTCCGAGCCGAGCCAGGCAACGAGCCCGGCAACCTCCTCTGGAGTCCCAAGTCGACCGACAGGCACACCCTCTCTCAGCAAGGCCTCCACTCCCTCCGGATCATCGATAGAGCGCCGCTCCCAGACAGAGCCTTCGTGAATGACATTGCCCAGCGCCACGGCATTAATCCTGACACCTTCGGACGCCAAGGTGGCGGCGATTCCCCTGACGTATGCGTGAAGAGCAGCCTTCGCCACTGAGTAGGTAAGAGGTGCTCCTTCAACTACCGTCGAACCGCAGATCGACGAGATGCAGACCACGGAGCCACCACCGTCGGCCAGTGCATGCCGTGCTGCCTCGACGACGTTCGTCGTCGACCAGAGGTTGAGGGCGAACACACGTTGCCACTCCTCAGGTGTCTCCTTTCCAGGTTGCACCGAATCCCCACCACCGACGTTGCAGACGAGGAGGTCCAGCCCTCCCATGCCCGTCAATGCGGCATCAACCGCTGTCTTTGCGCCGCTTGGGCAGGAAACGTCACCCGGAGCGGCGATTGCCCGGTGATGTCTGCCGACCAAGTCGGACACAGTCAACAGTGAGCGTCCGTTCACCGCCACCATGGATCCCTCGCTGAGGAGGCGTTCAGCTATTGCCCGCCCGATTCCTCGGGTCGACCCCGTAACCAGGCATCGCGGTCCGGACTCTTCCTCAGACACAGTGCCGCCGAATCCACTCTTCAGTCATCGATGCATAACGGGCCGCCACGCCAAGGTCGTCGCCGCCCACATCCCGGGCCGTCTGAAGCACGAAGTTGCCGTCATAACCGAGTTGCCCCAACTCCCCGAAGACGGTGTCGAAGTCAGCTGCTCCCTCTCCGAGTGGCACGGTGGTTCCGGCCAATGCCCTGTCCTTGACATGAACGTTTCCGATCCAGGCTCCATAAGCCCGGAATTCATCACGAGGGTTGTACCCGAGCGAAGCGCTGTTGCCGATGTCGTAGTTAATTCCGTAGCAAACGGGATCAAGTTGTTCCATGAACCTACCCAACTGTCCGGGACCGAGATCTGACTCGAAGAGAAGTCTCATCTCCGACCCAAGAATCGGGGTGACTCTGCGCTGAAGAAAGTCAACAAGGACCTGTTCCTCGGACTTGTCAGCGATCGAACCGCCATCCACCAGAGGAAGAACGATCATTGACACTCCGGCATCGATACAGGCACCCAGCACGGCCAGCATGTCGTCTTCAAGGCCCTCACGCCCCGGCCCGGTCACCTTCCACAGAGGTGCCTGCATGAAGCAATCCCCTGTGGCGGAAGGAACGCCGACGCCATGAAACCTCGACAACTCTTCGATGGTCGCGCGCCCTTCGGAGGTCATAAGCGGATTCTCTCGAAGACGATCAGCATCGAGAGTCCACTCGAGGAACGCAAGCCCAAGGGACGCCGCCATCTCAAACTCCGCCTCCCATCGCCCCCATGGAAACGACTGGATCCGCCCTGCCACCGGAGGAGACAGGCGACCCTGCATGACCCCGACTCTAGAAGTCATTACGAGCGACCAACATCAGGTTCGAGGTTCTCTGACTCTTCACGAGTCACTGTCAACATGCGGCATCGACTTCAGCGATCGTCACACCAGTTCCTCCACCAACTCCAGAAGAACGCCTTCTGGCCCGCGGCAGTAGCAGAATCGCACTCGACCATCTGGAGCGACCTCCACGGGCCCTGGTTTCGCACCGAATCGGACGATTCTCTCCAAGAGGTGCTCCAGGTTCAGAACGGTCAAGGCCACATGAGTGAGCCCTATCGTCGCCGGCGACCCTCCCCACCAACTCCCTCCAGGATGTGACCGGAACCGTAGGAGTTCGATCCGACCCCCGCCAGGGGCATCAAGCTTGACCGTTGTGACGTCTACGCCACTCATCCCGAGCACCGAGTCGAGGATCTCTCCACCCTCGTCCGACCGCAGCGACTCGACGAATCCGACACCTTCACACCAGAAGCGAACCGACGCCTCCAGATCAGAGACCACGATCCCCACGTGTCGGAGGCTCATCATCCGACCTCACACTCCTGGACACACTCCTCGATCACTGCGACCGCTTCAATGAGAGCCTCATCGGAAATGGTGAGAGGCGGCCCCAACTTGATCGATTCGCGTCCGGTGTGCACCACGAGCACACCCTTCTGCATCGCCCGCTCCGACACGCGACTCGCAAAAGCCGAATCGGGAGCGCCCGTTTTCGGATCCCGAACGAGGATGGCAGCAATCATCCCGCGCCCCAGAATGCTGTCGATCCGGCCGGGGTGAGCCTGCATCATGTCGTCGAGTGCGCGATGCATCAACGCCCCCCGGCGCTCGGACTCTCTAATGAGATCTCTACCGTCGAGTTCATCCAAGACCGCCAGGCCGGCCGAACAGACCAATGGGTTCGCCGAATGGGTACTACTCATGTCGCCCACTCCCGGCAGGTCCATCACTTCGGCTCGACCCAGAACGCCTGAGAGCGGGACTCCTCCCCCCATTCCCTTCCCGCAGGCAAGGAGATCCGGCGTAACCCCATAGTGCTCGTAGCCGAAACGCCGCCCAGTCCGACCGAACCCCGACTGCATTTCGTCAAATGCCAGCAAGAGGCCGTGCCGCTGGCACTCCTCAGAGATTGCCTGGACCCAGTCCTCGGGATAGAACACAGCCCCCCAACCTTGGAATGTCTCAAGCATGACCCCACACAGGTCCTTCGCCGGGTCCAGACCACGTTCAGCGAGCGCCTCTAACGAACGGACCAGAAACGCCGCACCCTGCCCTTCTGCGACCTCCCACGGATAGGGAAAGGGAATGTGGTGAATGTCAGCGTCCTGATAGCCGACCCAACCTTTCTGACCCTGATTCCCACTCATCATCTGGGCGCCGAGAGTGCGACCGTGCCAGTTGCCCTCAACGCACACAACGCCTAGCCGTCTTCGACCAACTGACTGGCCATGCATTCGCATGAGCTTGAAAACGGCCTCGGTCGCCTCGGTTCCGGCTGACAGAAGAAACGCCTTCTCGAATGGAAAACCAGCAAACGCCGTCAGGCGCTCGAGATAGCGCGCCCTGACTTCATTCCCGTAGGCGTAGCAACTCTGGAGCGGCCGGTCGATCGCGTCCCGGAGTGCCTGAGCCACACGCTGATTCGAATGGCCAACATTGGCGACGAAGATCGTGGACGTCATGTCGATCCACCGGTTTCCGGCGGCATCGTAGACGTTGTGACCCTCCGCCCGGTCCCACACCAGGGGAAGTTGACCGTGCATGGACCGGGATTCAACGGCCGCCAACCGTTCGAGGATCTCCCGGGTTCCCGGAGCGGGGATCGCGGTGTGGATAGACCGATTCTCCGTCTCCACCGTTGGCACGGGCTGCGGGTCAAGCGAGAATTCGATGTCAGGCATACAAGTCCTCACCCAAAGAGTTCTGATGCGATCTCAGGATTCTGATCCAACTGGTATTCCAGCAGGCGGAACTCGTGCTCGGTGTCCACCTCAGTGACCACCTCGGTCAAGAAGGGGAGCACACGATCGCCGTGGAGCATCCCTGAATCCCGGATGAAGGCAACATCAAGGACATCGACGTAACCATTCGCCGCGTACGTTTTCGGATATGCCTGCCTGGCGAGGTTGGCTGCGTCGAGATTCGTCTGGGTCTCGCCAAGTTGACGAAGCAGCCCGTCATCTACTTCGAACGACTTCCATGCGGACTCTGGCATTTCATGTACCGACCGCATCGCCGTCGCGCCAGCAGAAGTCTGGAACTGGCGTACGGCCTCATCTACCAGGGCTGGCAACCTAAAGGGAGTCGTCGGTCTCATGTGCACGACAATCTTCGGCTCTGCTCCTTCGCTCACCAAGTGGTCCAGCGCATGGGTCACGAACTCATAATCGGTGGACTGATCGTCCGAGATCTCCGCTGGCCTGAGGAATGGGACCTCCGCCCCGAGGTCGCGACCTAGAGCGGCGAAATCCATCGAGTCTGTGGAAAGGATCACGCGGTCGATCGACGGGGTCCGCCGGCAGGCGGCAATAGTCCATGAAAGCAACGGCCGACCACCAAGAAGTCGCACGTTCTTCCTGGGTACGCCCTTCGAGCCGGCACGGGCCGGCACGAGGGCAACGACTTCAGTCAAGGACCTCGACTCGCAACTTCTCCCTGACCGAGAGTTCAGCATCGGAGATGCGTTTTTCTCCAGTACCCAACATTGCCGGCACAGCTCGGACCGCCTCTGCAAACGAACCCAGACTCGCCGCCTCGAGAGATGCGGCTTGATCGGACCCATACATCGCTCGATCCAGTGTGATGTGGCGCTCGATCGTCGTTGCACCCATTGCCACTGCGGTCACACACACCTTGATACCAGATGACTCGTGCCCTGAGTATCCGACGTCGCAGTCGTAACGGTCTCGGAGCATCGGGATGCACCGGAGATTCGCCTCCTCCTCAGGCATCGGGTACGTGCTGTTGCAATGCAGGAGTTCAAAGGGACAGTCGCTCGATCGGAAGAGGTCGACAACTGCATCGATCTCCTGGAGAGTGGCCATACCCGTCGAGATCAGTGTGCGGCGTTGCTCGGACGCTATCTCCCGCAGAAGCGGCTGGTGGCCGAGCATCGCCGAAGCGACCTTGTTGAACGGCAGGTCGAACTCTCGGAGAAACCTTTGGGCATCGACATCCCAAGCGGAGGCTGACCATCCGATTCCCACATCCTCACAGTGGGCGGCGATGATCTCGTATTCAGGCCTTCCGAACTCGAGCCCCTCCTTCTGCTCCCGCTGGGTCGACCCCCAGGGGCTTTCTCGAGGGCTGTCGAGAAACTCGCTCGTATAGACCTTGTCAACCGTTCGCTTCTGGAACTTGACAGCGTCAAACCCTGCTTCTGCCGCAACGTCAATCAACCGGCGAGAAATCTCAACATCACCGTTGTGATTGATGCCGATCTCAGCAATCAGATATAGATCCATCGACTTCATCTCCTGCACCTCAGTCCTTCCCCAACATACGCTCGACGAAGCGACGGACGAACGCTTCCCCTCCGCGCTCCTCGAAAACTTCGCCAACCACCGAACGAACATCAGGATGAGCGTCGGAAGGCGCTATCGACCACCCCACCTGATTGAGCAGTGGTAAATCGTTTACATCATTTCCCAGGAACACCACGCCTTTGAGAGGATCCGCGACATTCGGAAACCTCAACTTGAGGCGGTCGGCAACAAAGCTCAGTTTGTCGTCAACACCCTGATAACAATCAAGTTGGAGCTTGCTGGCACGAGCGGAGACCACTGGATTCGCCTCGGTCGACAGGATGAAGACTTCCGCCGTCAACTCGCCGCCTTCAATCGCGTCCCGCAACATGTCAATGCCCAGGCCATCAGCACGACTGCATCGGACCCACTCGCGACCATCGCCATCGACCAGTACGTGATTGTCGGTGAATACTCCATCAAAGTCGAAGATGACGGTGTGAATGTCAGCCGGCTGCGGCACACCGTCAGGCAAGATCCAACTCCCGTTCAATGATCTCGCAGAGAAGGTGCCCGATCAGAATGTGACACTCCTGAATACGAGCGGTCGAATCGCTGGGAACCACGATCGAATGGTCGACGAGAGCCAGGCTCTGACCCCCGTCACGACCCAACAGCCCGACCGTGGCCATGTCGCACGCGCTAGCTGCCTCAAACGTCGCGTTGAGATTGGCGCTCCGGCCAGACGTCGAAATGCCCACCAGCACGTCGCCCGGCCGCCCCAATGCCTCCACCTGTCGACGGAAGACCTCGTCATATCCAAAGTCATTGGCGATACAAGTCAGTACAGAGGTATCGGTATTCAGAGCCACGGAACGAAGGGGCCTCCGGTTCTTCTTGAATCGACCAATCAACTCCGCGGCAATGTGTTGGCTGTCAGAAGCGCTCCCACCGTTACCGCACCAGAAGATCGTCCCGCCCTCGGCCAACGCCACCGAGAGGACCTGGCCGACTTCCACCACCGATGAGGCAAGTGTGGTCCCCAGCAATGACACGACTTCTATGTGCTCTCCGATTCCGCCGTCGACGATGCTCTCAAGGCCCACTTCCAATTCCACTTCAGCCATCTTCTTCCATCGTGTCGGGACACTACGGGATCCCACCAAAGTCGTCAGGTAGCCCTTCCGACCGATTGTCAAACGTCTCTTCGCACTTCATCGGCCGAAGCCGGCGGGATGGGCCTCCTGCCAGCGCCAGTGATCGGTCAGCATCTCTGTGAGGTCCCTGGTAGCAGACCAGCCCAGCACCTGTTCGGCCAGGTCTATTCCAGCCCAGATACGGGCCACGTCACCCGGCCGGCGACCCACCACCTCATGGGGCACCGGACGCCCTAGCACCGCTTCGGCGGCGGCCACCACCTCGAGCACCGAATAGCCGCGGCCGGTTCCCAGATTGAGCGTCGTGCAACCGGGATTAGACCCCAGCGCGTTGAGGGCGGCCACGTGACCCTCAGCCAGATCCACAACATGGAGGTAGTCGCGCACCGGCGAACCATCCGGCGTGTCGTAATCGCCACCAAAAACTCTAAGACGTTCCTGGACGCCCACCGCCACCTGCATCAAGAACGGCACGAGGTTGGTGGGAATCCCCTGCGGGTCCTCTCCCAGAATCCCCGACGGGTGGGCGCCCACCGGGTTGAAATAACGCAACAGCATGACGTCCAGCCCACCGGCCGCCGCCACCTGCTTCAGGAACTGTTCACCGTGCAATTTCGTCCATCCGTAGGGATTGGCCGCCCCGGTCGGCGACGACTCGGTGACCGGCACCTCGGCGGGCTCGCCGTAGACAGTGCACGACGACGAGAAAACCAGACGGCGGATGCCGGTGGCCTCCATGGCCTCCACCACACCGATCAGCGAACCCATGTTGTTAGCGAAGTAGGCCAGAGGACGCTCCACCGACTGCGACACCGACTTGTACGCGGCGAAATGGACCACCTCGTCGACGCCGTGCTCGGTAATGGCCCTCGAGACCAGATCCACGTCGGCCGCATCACCGAACACGAACGGCACGTCACTGCCGGCATCGGCTCCCACCAGGGAGCGGACGGCATCCACGGCTCGCTCCGAAGAGTTGGAAAGGTCGTCGAGCAGTACCACCCGGTGGCCCGCCTCGTGGAGGGCGACCGCGGTGTGGGTTCCGATGTACCCGGCGCCGCCGGTGACCAGTACGGCCACCGGTCAGTCCTCGTCAGGGAATCGCACCCCGTCGGCGACGGTGTCGGCACCGACCACCTGACCACGGCCGACGAGAGTCCACCCGGTCACCACCGCCCGTTCTTCCACCCGGGCTCCGGGCCCCAGCACCGAATCGCGAACCACCGCACCAGCTTCGACCACCGCCCCCTCCATGAGAACAGCATCACACACGGTCGCTCCGGATCCCACGGAGGCTCCGGACATGACCACAGCCCGCTCCACCACAGCAGTGGTGGCCACCCCGGCCGTAGCGGCCACCGGATCCATTCGGGCCCGTGTGCCGTCGATGAGGTCGGCCTGCGCCCGGAGGTAGGCCTCAGGTGTGCCCACGTCCAGCCAGTAAGCCTCCGAACAGACCGCCCGGAGGCTCCCCTCGGCGGCGAGTGCAGGGAAGACCTCCCGTTCGATGGACACCCTACGGTCGACTTCGATGCGGTCGAGGACCGTCGGTTCAAAGACGTAGGTGCCAGCATTTATCCAGCGTGAGGGCGCCTCGCCACGGGGTGGCTTCTCGACAAAGCCCGACACCCGGCCCTGGGTCATATCCCCGAGGTCGCCGGAACTGTCGTCGGGCGCGACCGTGACCACCCCATAACGCGAGGGGTCATCGACCTCGATCAACGCAATGGTCCCCAGCGATCCCGACGCCCGGTGGCCGGCGACCATGGCCGAGACGTTGAGGTCGGTCAGGACGTCACCGTTCAGAACCAAGAAGGTCTCGTCGACTCCGGCGGCGACTGCTGCGAACCGCACCGCTCCCGCCGTATCCATTGGCTCGGGTTCGACGGCGTAGTGCAGCGGCATCCCGACACAGTTGCCGTCCGGGTAACCATCGGTGAAGGCCTCAGGGCGGAAGCCCAGTGACAGCACCACCCGGGTCACCCCGTGGCCAGCCAGATGGGCCACCACGTGTTCGATCATGGGCCGGTCCACGACCGGGAGCATCTGCTTGGGCGTGTCCACGGTGAGCGGACGAAGTCGGGTACCCAGTCCCCCGACGAGGACGACGGCCTGCACGGCCGGACCAGCTAGTCCCCGGCGGTGGTCGTGGTGACCAGCGTCGGCGAATCCGACTGCAGACGTTCCGGATCCACGGTGTCCAGGAAAGACAGGCGTTCGGTCCGCGGTGCCGGGGGGTCGACTGACTCAGGCACCATGGCGACGGTAAACGCCTCACGGTTCTTGAGGAACCGGACGCCGGCCAGGTCCTCGGTCAGGACCTCCGGGGCACGGCTCAGGTCGTCGGCGTCAAAGCGGGCCACCTTTAGCACCGCCGACTCACCGTCGCACTCGAAGCCCTCGACCACCGTTTCGCCGGTATCCAGCACGAACGACTGGTCGTCGATCGAACCACCGAAGGCCGAGAAGAACTCACCCAACGTGGCATCGCGACCCGAGGCCAGCTTGTTGAACGGGTGGATGTGGATCAGGCCGTCACCGTGGGTGTGGACGCCATTGGGATCAGTCTCCAACACAATCTTGGATCGGAAGGTATCGCAGACGTAGACGTCGTAGACGGAGTGCCAGTGGTCACCGACTCGTGGCGCCGACGTGGCCTCCCGATCGGTCCTGGCCCAGAAGACCAGGAAGGCGCCAAGAACAACCACCAAGGCCACCAAGGCCGAGAACCCCATCTTCCGTCGCTCACCAGTGCCGCCGGAGGCTCCTGCCCGAGCGGCGCGCGCGACCTTGCTCGCTGAATCACCACGTGCCATGGGCGCCGAGGCTACCGGCGGCCCTCCTAGGATCATCGGCCCCGGATCATCGGAGCCAAAACCTCGGGCCGGATCAGACCCCTAGTTCGACCATCAGATCCACATAGATGGCGGCGATCTGATCCGGTGACCGCCAGGCCTCGGCCCAACGACGACCAGCCTCACCCATCCGGGCCCGACGGTCCGGGTCAGCGATGAGTTCCTCCACCGCAGCGATGAGCGCTGTGGCATCATCGGGCGGAACGGCCAGACCGGCCTCCGCCTCGACGACAACTCGGGCCACCTCAGAACCTTCGTCGACCGAGGCGATCACCGGACGCCCGGCGGCCAGAACCGAATAGATCTTGGACGGAACGCTGGAGGCTCCCAGCCCGGTTCGCAGTGGTACGAGGTGGATGTCGGCGCTGGCCAGAACTTCTGACACCCGCTCTCGCGGCTGGTAGTCAACGACCACCAGGTTCTCCCGTGTCTCGGCCGCCACCCACAAGTCGTCGGCTCGGACCCCTCCCCCGTTAACCACGTAGACGATCTCGGGACGATCCCGATGGTGGTCGGCGGCCGCCACCATCAGGTCGAGTGACTGAGAGTGGCCGAGGTTCCCGGCATACATCACCACCGTCCGATCACCCAACCCGTGCTCCTGTCGATAGTCAGTTAGGTGGTCAGCCGGCCGGATCGCAGCGACGTCCACGAAGTTGGGCACCACCCTCACCACTGGCCTCACCGCTGCCCCCACCGCTGACCCGGCCCCCGAACCGAGCTTGGCCGCCACGTTGGTCGCCAGGTCATCGGACAGGACAGTGACAGCATCGGCCCGGCGGTAGATGGCCCGCTCCATCCACCGGAAGAAACCGATAGCCCGCGGCGATTCGATGGCCCCAACCTCGACGGCCACGTCGGGGAAGACATCCTGCACGTTGAACACCATCGGGCAGCGGTGACGCCGGGCCATCAGCCACCCGGCGACACCGAAGCTCAACGGCGGCGATACGGCGACCACGCCGTCGAATGGTCCCCGGACAACCAGCCCCGCAACCGTAGCCAGCCCGGTCAGCCCGATGAACCCCAGTGCCCGGGCGACCAGGTTTCCCTTGTCCCCCGGAAACGGGTGGAGCCGGGTGACCGTTGCAGATCCGTAGTGTCCCCGACGGACTAGACGCCCCCGCCACCCGTCCTCGATCCGGTGGTTCCGGTACCAGGGCAGCGACGTCACGACGTGCACCTCGTGGCCCGCTCCGGTCAGGCCGTCGACGATCGCCGAAACCACCTCGCCTGTTGGAGCCGAATCAGGTCGTAGGTGCGGGGTCAGGATCAGCAGGCGCATCATCGGACCCCTGATCCCTGCCGCGTTGTCCATGGATTAGCCGAAAGCAAGAGGCGCCAAGCCCGCTCCAGGGCAAGCGCCGATGCCTCCCAGTTATGGGGCTTCGCCCCGGCAAAACCCTCGGCGATTAGTGACCGGCGGTGATCGTCGTCGACCAGTAATCGTTCCAGACGGTCCGCCCACTGGCCGGGTCCCGCCACCGCCGGCAACACCGATGCCGGACCGGCCAGATCAGCGGCCGGTGTTCCGTCGGCCACCAGGACCGGCACGCCCGCCGCCATGGCCTCCACGACCGGAATGCCGAAGCCCTCGTAGGACGATGGGAAGGCCACCACCGTCGCGGCCGAGAGTCGTTTGGCCAACGCGTCCGCCGGGATCCGACCGACCCGGTCGATCCGGTCGGCGTACGGACCGGCGTCGATGGCCCGTCGGACGTCAGCCTCGGCCCGGCCGGCACCCCCTGTGAGGAGCAGTCGGGCCGAGGGATGCCGTGCGGCAAGTATCTGAAACGCCTCGATGAGCAGTACGTGTCGCTTGTGCGGATGGGTGACCGCCGGAAAGAGAATGGTCGGCGGATCTTCCGGCGTGGACGAGCCACTGGCGGTGCTCACACCCGACGAGACGACCACTACCCGTTCGGGCGGGACGGCGAACCGCTGGACGATCTGTCGGGCCACGGCATCCGACACGGTGACCACCAGATCGGCACGCAGGATCGACCGGGGCAACGCCCGCCCCAGGTAGAGCCGTTTGACCATCGAGAAGTGCTCCGGATAGTCGAGGAGCTGGAGATCGTGGACGGTGACGGCCACCGGTGCGCCCGTACGTGCCGGTATCCGCCCGCCCAGGTGATGGACTGCATCCAGCCGTCGGGTCCGCGACGCCAACCAGGTCGATTCGGCCAGCAGACGGCGGGCCCGACGTCGACCGTCCACCTCGCAGACCTCGAGGTCCAACGAGGACCCCAGTTCCGAATGAGCCTCGGCCGCCGCCCTCGTCAGGTGAACCACCGGCCGAAGATCATCAGGACCGTGTCGAGCGAAGGCCAGGAGGGTTCGGACCGCGTACTCCTCACTCCCCCCCACGTCACCGGGCGCGAGCCACAACAGGTCGACGGCGATCCGGGCCGGACCAGAACAGCTGACCCTCATCCGATCGCCTCCCGGTAGGTGGCCACCAGACCATCAGCGGTACGCGACCACGGGTGGTCCGCGGCCCTGACCCGGCCGGCCTCGCCTAGTCGCCCAGCCAGCGAAGAATCGCCCAGGACGGTCGCCAACGCCTCGGCGATCGCCCCACCATCGGTCGGATCCACGGTCAGTCCGCCGTTTCCGACCACCTCCTCGGTGGCCGTGCCCGACGAGGTCACCACCGGCGTGCCATGCGCCATGGCCTCCAGCACCGGTAGGCCGAAACCCTCGTGCAGGCTGGGTAGGCAGAAGACGTCGGCCGCCTCGAACCAGGCCCGCTTCTCGGCCTCGGACACCGAACCGACGACCACCACCCGGTCCCCTAGTGGCCCCACGATCCGCGCCACGTCGGTGCGCCACCCCCCAGGCCCGACCAGCACGAGCGGTACATCGGCCAGCGACGCCGATGCCGACATGGCGGCCACCAGACGGTCCAGGTTCTTGCGCGGTTCGAGGGTGCCGACCCAGAGGACGAACGGGCTATCGAGCCCGTGGCGGGTCCGGAGCCGCTCTGACAGACCAGGCTCGACAGCGGTTGGGGAAACGCCGAGCGGAACGATCCGGATCCGATCCCCATCGAAGCCGGCACCCAGAAGCTCGTCACGAGTGGCCTCCGACGGGCAAACCACCCGTTCGGCCCGCCGAGCGTCGGCCAGCCAACCCTCGAACAGGCGACGTCCCCGGTTCGTCGCCGCCTCCGGATGGCGGCGCCAGGCGAGGTCGTGGACGGTGGCCACCAGGGGTGCACGAGTGGCCGGCACCGCACCGCCCGAAGCGTGGACGACGTCCGGCGCCCTTCCGGTACGTCCGACCAACCGGTCGACCCGTGGTCGACCAACCCGATGCCACCCCTCGTACAAGAGCGAGCGGGGGAGACTCGAGGCCACCAACGGCGCTACCAATCCGCCGTCACCATCAACTTCGCCGCAGGCACCAGCCCGGGTGAGCAGCGCTGGCAGATTGCCGGAGCGGTGCCGGGCCGTTAAACCGACGATCTCGACGTCGTCGCGCCCGGCAAGCGCCCGAGCCGACTCGACCGCGGCCACCGCGGTTCCTCCGGGAACCCGATGCCACGCCTGCTCCAGCAAGAACGCCACTCGCAAGACCGTCACGACCCCACTCGGCCCCAGTGCAGCCGGCACGTCGGCGGCACCGTCAGGAGCACGACGAACCGTCAGGTCGGCGGCCGTCGACGGTGACCAGGACCTCAGTCGGCATCCAGATCCCGGACCGGACCGGCAGGGCCTCGGCTGACCAGCCAGCCATCCCATCGACGATCCCTCCGGCGGCCGGGCTGACCATCGGAGCGGCTCCACCGGCATCGAGCGTGACAGCCGAGTTCTCCACTCCGTTGACGTCCCCGGCCGAGAGGGCGGCTCGAGCCAGAGCATCCACCTCGCGGAGCGACCGAGGCACCAGTAGGAATGAGGCGAAGTCCTCGCCCAGGGTCAACTCCACCCGACCGCCGAGCCCCTGGTCGTCCATGAAGACGAAGCGAGGGGTGGGAGTGACCATCTGCGCCACCAGGACGGCCGCTGCGAACTGATCCCGGTGGGCTCGGACGGTGGTCGCCTCCACCATGGCCCCCGGCCCGGCCTCGACCAAGAAGCCCTTGAGCACCAACTGGGCATGGGCCGGTACCGATTCGTCGACCGGGCCACGCCCGTCGACCACCACCACGGGCACGTCCTCGGGACGCAGGGTGATGCCCCGGAAAACGTCGAACACCCGCCGGGCATCGGAACGCAGCCGGAGCACCGAAGCCGAACCCACCATGTCGTCGTACACAGGGAGCACGTGCCGACCGAGGTCCGTCGGGTCGAAGCCGGCGAACGCGTTGCCTAGGCTGAGTAGGGTCCGTAGTGTGAGACGGTCGTCGAGCACCACCGAATGGGCCGCCGCCTCGATGAGGTCATCACGGACGATGATCGACCGGGCATCGGTGTCGACCACCCGTTCAAGCGCCAGGGTCAGGAAGTCCTGCTGACGTCGGTTACGTTCTAGGTCGTTCCACACCCCGACGCGTTGCCACCGACCATCCACGAAGAGCTCCAGCTTGCGGCTCCGCACGAAGGCCAGTGACGCCCGCCCATCGAGCTCGACACACCCCGCCTCAGCTACATAGAGGCCCGACCCTACGTCCCGTGCTGGATGGGGAAACCACAACGGAACCCCACCGATTTCATCGACCACGGCCTCGAACCCGAAGAAGTCGATGACCACGAAGTCGTGGATGGGCACACCGAAGTTCCTCGTCACCGTCTCGACGAGGGTCGGCGCACCAAGTTCCATGCCACCCACCAGCAGCGCCGAAGCCAACTTCTCCTCACGAACCGGCACGCCCTGCCGGTAGATCATCACGTAGAGGTCCCGAGGAAGCGAGACCAGCGACGCTGTGCTCAGGTGAGGATCGAGACGCAGGAGCATGATGGCATCAGCCAACGCGACGCCCGGCGTGCGGTCCCGTCGACCAGCGGGATCGTCCTCGTCGAGGCCGACCGCGCTGTCGGTGCCGATCAGGAGGATGTTGCGAGGCGGCGCCGGACCGTCGTCATCGGATGCATCGGATTTCGAATCATGAGCCGACCCTCCGTCATGGTCGGTTCCGTCGGCACCGATGGGAACATGGAGATCGGCGAGCACCCCAGCGGGCACGTCGATGCGGATGATGCTGCCTACCGCCTCCTCGAAGGAGTCCAGGCGGGACGCCCCGAAAAACAGCCCGAGAGCCAGTAGGACGTTGGCGCCAATTAGCAACCGCTGAGGCCACGTCCTCCGATAAACAACGACGGCCGACGGAGGAGCACCCACCGCATGAGGGGACGGCGACTCGACGGAATCGGACCCGTCGGCAGATCCATCGGCAGGTCCATCGGTAGGTCCGTCGGCAGGTCCATCCGACACATCGCTCAGGCTACCAGTGGGCCTCCCGCCCGGCCGGGCGCCCTGTCGGTCCGACACGACTTCATCAAGAGCCGCTACCGGCCTAGCCTGCGCCGATGGCCGATTCAACCGCCCCTCATCTCGTCGGTGTCAGCTGGGTCGACGGGAACCTGATGGCTCCCGACGAGGGCGCCCTGCGTGCCAACGACCACGCCATCATTGTGGGTGACGGCGTGTTTGAGACCACCAAGGTCATTAACGGCGTGCCGTTCGCCCTGAGTCGCCACCTCCGTCGCCTCAGCCGGTCCGCCCGGGGCCTCGGTCTCGACGAACCGGGTGAGGGCCGGATTCGGTCAGCCGTCGATGTCGTACTCGCCGCCGAGCCGACCGCCGAGCTGCTCAGGATCACCTGGTCGAGCGGTGCAGGACCCCTCGGATCCGGCCGGGGCGACGGACCTGGCACACTGATCGTCTCTACCTCAGGCGGCAACGTATGGCCGAACGCCGAACGGGTCCACCTGGTGCACTGGATGCGGAACGAACACGGCGCCCTGACCGGTCTGAAGACGACCTCCTACGCTGAAAACGTGGTGGCTCTGGCCACCGCCAAGCAGGCCGGCTGCACCGAGGCGCTGTTTCGCAACACCGCAGGGATGCTCTGCGAGGGCACCGGGACCAACGTCTTCCTCGTGATCGACGACCAGTTGGTCACTCCACCTTTGTCCTCGGGCTGCCTGGCCGGAATCACCCGTGAGCTGGTTCTGGAACTCGCCGACCGGGACCTATTCGGGTCCGCGGTCGCCGGCGTGGAGGTCCGGGATATCGATCCCGGAGAATTATTGACGGCCCGGGAGGCGTTCCTCACCTCAGCGACCCGCAACGTAAGTGCCATCTCTGACGTCACCGGCGAGTTGGAGACCACGTTCGGCCCAGTGTCAGACAACCCAGTCCCGGGACCGGTAACCAGCCGGGTGGCGACTGCCTTCGACGAACTCGAAGCCCAAGACATCGACCCCTGATAGGGGCCTGTTCTCATCTGCTAATTCCTACCTGCTGATCTCCTAGTACCGGCCTTCACCGGTCGACACCATTCAATCCATCCAGAGATGGACCACGTCACCGGTCAGCACCTCCACGGTCGACCCATCGTCGGTCGCCACGACCAGGGCACCGTCGATGCCGACATCGATCGCCGTCCCCACGAGGTCTCCCCCCACATGCTCGGCACGCACCAGCCGGCCAACCGTTGCCGACCGTTCCAAGTGGTCAGCGCGGAGAGTCGACGGCCCCTCAGGACCGCCGAGAACTTCTAGCCGGTCTCCGAACACCTCGAGAACCCTGTCCAGCAGGCTCGCCGGTTCAACCACCACCCCTACTCCAGCCAGCGACACCGCGCCCGGTGGAGCGTCGTCACCGGGTCCCGGCCATGCCACGTCCACTCCCATACCGACCACCACCGCCGGTGCTACGGAGCCGACCAGCGGCTCAGCAACCAACTCGGCGAGAACGCCCGCCACCTTGCCCACCCATTCCCCAGAGGCTCGATCAACCAGCAGGACGTCGTTCGGCCACTTGACCACGGCCGTCACCTCGGCCGTCGCTGCCTCCAAGAGGGGCGCCAGTGTGTCGACCAGCGCGACAGCGAGGCACGACGTGACCAGAGGAAGGCGCTCGACAGGCCAGCCTGGGCGGACCAGGACCGAGAACAGCAGGTTGGTTCCCGGTGGCGCATCCCAGCGACGGTCCAGTCGACCACGACCGTCCGTCTGGTGGTCGGTACGTAGCACCAGACCACCGGGTTCACCCGCCGCAGCCCGTATCACCAGATCCGCGTTGGTGGATCCCGTCTCGTGCACCGTCTCGATCCGAAAGGAAAAAAGCGTTCCGGAATCCGTCGGAACGCCCTGTGACGGATGATCATCCGCTCGGGGGTGCACGAGACCACTCATTCGGACGATGATAGGGACGTGTTCACCAAGGTCCTGATCGCTAACCGTGGTGAGATCGCTGTCCGGGTTATCCGGGCATGCCGCGAGATGGGCGTGGCCACGGTCGCCGTCTATTCCGATCTCGACCGCGACGCCCTCCACACACGACTAGCCGACGAGGCCTACGCACTGGGAGGCCAGACAGCTGCCGAGAGCTACCTCGACACCGAGGCCATCCTCTCGGCCATCGAGCAGAGCGGCGCCGACGCGGTGCACCCCGGCTACGGCTTCTTCTCGGAGAACGCCGACTTCGCCCGGGCCGTGACCGAACGTGGGATCACCTTCATCGGACCACCCCCGGCAGCCATCGAGGTCATGGGCGACAAGATCAGTGCTCGACTGGCGGCTGAGAGGGTCGGCGTCCTAGGAGTACCTGGTACCACCGAGTTCATCACCGACCCCGAACAGGTCCGTGCCTTCGGTGCCGAACATGGCTACCCGATCGCCATCAAGGCGGCCTATGGAGGCGGCGGACGAGGCATGAAGGTGGTGTCAGACGAGTCGACCATCGAGGACGCCATCGAGTCGGCCCAACGCGAAGCTATGGCCTACTTCGCCCGTGACGAGATCTACATGGAGCGGTACCTGGCCGCACCACGCCACATCGAGATCCAGATTCTCGCTGATGCCCATGGCAACGCCGTCTACCTCAGCGAGCGCGACTGTTCGGCCCAGCGTCGACACCAGAAGCTCATTGAGGAGGCCCCAGCTCCCGCCCTTCCCGACGGCGTACGGACAGCCATGGGCGAGGCGGCCGTCGCTGTGGCTCTGGGCTGCGGCTACACCAACGCCGGCACGGTCGAGTTTCTCTACGAGGACGGGACCTTCCACTACCTTGAGATGAACACTCGCCTCCAGGTCGAGCACCCGGTGACCGAGTTGGTGACCGGGTTGGATCTCGTCGAACAACAGCTCCGGATCGCCGCGGGCGAACCATTGGACTTCAACCAGGACGAGGTCACCATCACCGGTCACGCCATCGAGGTTCGGATCAACGCCGAAGACCCGGCCGGCGGCGCGTTCCTGCCCAGTCCAGGCCGGATCGATGCGCTCCGAGTGCCCGACGGCTTCGGCATACGGTTTGACAGTGGTTACGAGGCAGGCGACGAGGTCAGCCAGTACTACGACAACCTGGTCGGCAAGCTCGTGGTCTGGGGTCGCAACCGGGACGTGGCCATCCGTCGTACCCTGCGGGCCCTTGCCGACTTCGAGATCCGAGGCGTGGCCACCACCATCCCGGCCGACATCGCCATCCTGAAGCACCCTGACTTCTCCGCGGTCACCCACTCCACCAAATGGGTCGAGGAGACACTCGATCTGTCCGACGTCTCGGCCCCCGCCGACTGGTCCGACAGCGGTAACGACCTGCCGACTGTTCGCCAGGACATCTCGGTTGAGGTCGACGGACGCCGCTTCGCGGTGAGCATGTGGATACCGGAAGCCGCACCGTCAACGGGGCCTGCCGCCCGCCTCCGGGCCAAGCGGCCCGGAGGCGGTACCAGCGCCTTGGGAAGCGGTCGAGTGGCAGTCCCCATGCAAGGCACCATCGTCAAGGTGCTGGTCGCTGTGGGTGACTCCGTGGACGCCGGCGATCCGGTCTGTGTGCTGGAAGCCATGAAGATGACGAACGACGTAACGGCCAACAAGGCTGGCGCAGTTACCGAGGTCCTGGTCGGGCCCGGCGACTCGGTTGGTTCCGGCGACGTGGTGGTAGTGATCGAGTAGGACCCCTCGAAGGAGTCCACAGTCCGGTCCGGCCGGTGACTACTCAGCGGCTTCGGCCAGCGCCTCAGCCAACGTTGGGTGCACGAACAGGCTCTCCTGGATGTCGTGCACGGTCAGGCCCGCGGTCACCGCGAGGGCCACGATGGCGATCAATTCGGCGGCGTGGCGACCCACGATCGAACCACCTAGGACCACACCTGTGGCGGGGTCAGACACGATCTTGATGAAGCCCCGCGGATCATCGTTGATGACCGCCTTAGCCGACGCCGAGAACGGCACCTTGGTGACCCGGATCTTGCGACCCTCAGCGAACGCGTCAGCCTCAGCCAGGCCCACGTCGGCGATCTCTGGTTCGGTGAACACCGCCGAGGCCGCCTTGTCGTAGTCCAGCTTACGGTGTGGCCGGTCCTCAGACAGGCCCATGGCGTGCTCGGCGATCTTGCGCCCCTGCATCTGGGCCACCGACGACAACGGGAGCTTGCCCGACACGTCGCCCGCCGCGTAGATGTGGGGGACCTTGGTGCGGCAGTACTGGTCGATGGGGATGTAGCCACCGTCGGTCTCAATGCCCACTGCGTCCAGGCCCAGGCCGTCGCTGTTGGGGATCGACCCCACAGCCAGGATCACGTGGCTGCCCTCGGCCACCCGACCGTCGTCGCAGTGGACGGTGACCCGGTCACCGTTACGAACAGCCGACAGGGCACGTGCCCCCTTGTACAGCCGGACGCCCCGACGCAGGAAATCGGCCTCCAGCGCGGCAGCCACCTCGGGATCCTTCTGGGGGAGAACCTGCTGGCGGCTGACCAGCAGCGTGACCTCACAGCCGTAGGACTTAAACATGTGGACGAACTCCACCCCGGTGACTCCCGAACCGATCACGATCACGTGCTCGGGGAACTCGGTCGGCGGGTAGGCATCACGGGTGGTCAGGATCCGCTCACCGTCGACATCGACAAAATCCGGGATCCTCGGCCGGCTCCCGGTGGACAGAACCACCACGTCGGCCTCAATCTCCTCCAGGCCGTCGGTCGTCTCGGCCACCACCTGGTGGGGACCCTTGATCGAGCCGGTGCCGTCAATGATGCGGATGTTCTGGCTCTCCAGAAGCGACGTAGTGGAGCGATGGATCCGTTCCTCGATCCGGGCCAGACGGGTGGCCAGATTGTCGATGTCGATCCGGGGACTGACGTCGCCCAGACCCATGCCACCAGCCCGGGCCAAAAACGACATCGCGCCACCGGTGGCGATCATGGCTTTGGACGGGATGCAGTCCCAGAGGTGGGCGGCGCCCCCGATCACGTCACGCTCAATGATCGTGACCTCGGCACCGTGACGGGCCGCATAGGTGGCTGCCGAATTGCCCCCAGGTCCACCACCAATCACCACGAAACGAAGGCGCCGCATGGTGGTAAAGGCTAGTGGGGCCCCGCTCAGCGGAATCCAACAGAAGGGACGCCCTTGACCGGTAGGCATCTCGACGGAACGGAACCGGTCACCCCTCCGAGGAACACCGCGCCTCGGACCTCAACTCCTTGAGTTCCCTAGAGATACAACCGGCCACGCAGCGATGGGGCCAGTTGATCGCCTCGTTCACCAGGATTGCCCATCAACCTTGTTCAGCGGCGAACCGAAAGGCAGTACTCTGGGAGGCAACCTCGTCGAAGCTCCCCATTGCCGAAATCCGACCATCGGTGATCTCGATGATCAGGTCGCAATATCTGATGGTCGAAATCCGGTGGGCGACGATCACCGTTGTTGCGTTCCTGTTCCATGACTCCGTCGCCGCAATCACCTCCCTTTCGGTGACGGCATCCAGCGCGCTCGTCGCCTCGTCAAGAATCAGCACCGAAGAGTCCCTATAAAACGCCCGCGCAATTCCGAGCCTCTGGCGTTGCCCCCCTGACAACCAGGACCCCTGCTCGCCGACCCTCGCCTCGTATCCTTCCGTCTTGTCCTCGATGAACTCCGCGATCTGAGCCTGGACCGCCGCCCGACGAATCAGGTCTAGATCAATATTGTCACGACCCCGTCCAAATGCGATGTTGTCGGTAACGCTGGCATCAGCCAGGAAAACGTCCTGGGGCACATGCGTGATCGCCCGCTGCCACTCACGAGACCTTTGACCCACCAACTGTTCACCGTCAACCGTGATCTCACCCTCCTGGGGAGTGAGTAGTCCCATTAAGAGGTCGAGGACAGTCGTCTTTCCGCTACCCGTGCCACCTACGATCCCGACGCGCGCCCCAGCTCGAATCACGAAATTCAGTCCATCTACAACCCACGGAGCCTGCTCGTCGTATCGGAATCGAACATTCTTGAAGCGGATCTCGCGTTCACAACCTCGTGGAACAGGCGCCGGGCCCAGGTCCACTTCCTCGATCTGTTGGTCGAGAAGACGTAGAGCCTCGACCAGCCTCGCTTTGTTGCCCATGGAAACGGCCCATGACCCATACACCTGCTGAAGCGCCGGCAGCATCCGCTGTCCACCCAGCCCCATTGCTCCGAGGACCGGCAGGGCCCCGGCTACCCCACCATCTCGTTGCGTGATCACCAATGCGATCCCAGCGAGGACGAGCATGCCGAACGCCTCCATCACAAACCTCGGGCTCAGCTGAAGAAAGTGAATCCGGGCTTCAGCGTGTCGCATCAGGCGATCCTCTGACCGGTAGGACCCGACGAAAAACCCACGTGTTCCGTCCAGCAGAACGTCTCTAATGCCGCCCAAACCCTCCCGGAGATTCTGATGGATCGCAGTCTGATTCTTGGCAGCGGTCACCCCATACCCGATAAGTCGTCGACGTGACCCCACAATGACGAGGCCGTATCCGCTGCCCAACACCGCAAAACTGGCCATTGCAACGAGCGGGTCCACGAGCACCAGAGCAGTGACCATCCCCAGAATCAGCACGGAAGCACTTATCAGCGTCTGAATGGGCTGAAGTACCGCCGATCCCAGCACCTGGACCTTGTCGACAAT
>Ga0315327_10000296_pt1 | contig 24072 bp, 21 predicted proteins | sample M110032315metaG_FD_203460 | JGI IMG/M metagenome (GOLD analysis project Ga0315327, IMG submission 203460) | Ammonia-oxidizing marine archaeal communities from Monterey Bay, California, United States - M1 100m 32315 | ecosystem: Environmental > Aquatic > Marine > Coastal | place: USA: California... | reverse complement strand
AAACATTTGATAGTCCCTCTCCAAATGTACGTAGTAAAGTAGTAGAAATTTGGACTCGTTTTTCACTTAAATCTGATGCTAAAAAGAGTGACACTATCGCAGATTTATTTGAAATATTAAGTGATGAGGATAAAGATGTAAGATATCAAACTCAAGAGTCATTAATGAAAATATTGAATACAGTGCCCAAGGCAGCATTACCTGAATTAAAAAAAGCTCTAAGTGATGATGATTGGAGAGTTGTTTACCACTCAATAGTGATTTTGACAGATTTTGCTAAGAAATATCCCGGACCTTCAGCATCTTTAGCTCCAGAAGTAATAAAAGCATTTAATTCAGGTGAACGTTTGAAAGAAAGAGCTGCAGACTGTATTGGAATTCTTGGACTTTCAAATCCCGATGCAATGAAACCAGCCGTTCCAGGTTTAATCAAAGGTATTGAAAGTAAGTCTTCTGAGCTTAGAAAGGCTTCATCAAAAGCAATTGGAAGAATAGGAAGTAAGAATGCAATGGTAGTTTATCATGCAGTTCCTAGGTTGGCTAAAGCTCTAAAGAATGATGATTGGTATATTCATGTTGAAGTTGTTAAGGCATTAGGATATATTGCTTCTAACAAACCAGCTTTAGTAAAACCACATTTAGAAATAATACGTAATAGAACTAAAACCGGAGCAGATCGAAATATATGTCAAGCTGCAGAGTGGGCACTCAAGAAGGCTGGAGGATAGATGCCTGGACAAGGTCGACAAGGCCGTAGTGATGCCTTTCAGAGAAAAGCTAGACGAGAAGGATATCGAGCACGTTCGGCATACAAATTAATGGATATTCAAAAGCGAAGTAAAATTTTCAAGAAAGGTAGTATTGTTTTAGATTTGGGTGCTGCACCGGGCGGTTGGTCACAAGTAGCTTTAGAATTCATGGAAGAAGAGGGTAAACTTGTTGGGGTTGACCTTCAGCATATTTTACCTCTTAAAGGAGCTACATTTATTCAAGGAGATCTTCGAGATAAGGATATTAGAGAAGAATTACAAAAGTTAATTCCTAAGGCAGACGTTGTAATATCTGATATGAGTCCTAATTTATCAGGTACTTACTCAATCGATCAAGCACGTTCTGTTGAGTTATCTTCTTTAGCTCTCGAAATTGCCGCAGAAAGAAATGCCCAATCTTTCGTAGTCAAAGTTTTCGAAGGTTCTGATTTTCAAGAATTCCGTAAAGCTGTCAAAGCTGAGTTTGGTTCAGTACGAACACTTTCTCCTGAAGCTTCTAGAAAACAATCTAGTGAAGTTTATTTGATTGCTAAAAGGAAACGTAGATGAAGTTAGCAGTTTTATTTTCTGGAGGTAAAGATTCGTATCTTGCACTTCAGTATGCTTCAAAAGAGCATGAAATTACGTGCCTTTTAACATTAGAATCAAAAAAAGAAGATAGTTGGATGTTTCATACACCTGCAATAGAGTGGACAAAGCTTCAGGCTGAAGCTATGGGTTTCAATCATCTTACTAAGAAAACAAGTGGTGTCAAAGAAGAAGAATTGGGAGATTTAAGAACGATATTTGAATCAGCAATTTCTAAATATTCAATAGAGGGAATTGTTACAGGAGCTCTTGCATCAGTTTACCAATCTACAAGAATTCAAAAAATTTGTAATGAATTAGATTTATGGTGTTTTAATCCATTATGGCAAATGCCCCAAAGAGGTCTTCTTCAAGAATTATTGTCTAATAATATAGAATCAATTATAACTGGAGTTGCCGCAGAGCCGTTCGATGATTCTTGGCTAGGCCGTCCTATTGATCCCGAATGCATAGGTGATTTAGTGAAATTAGAATCGAGCCATAGAATAAACCCAGCAGGCGAAGGAGGTGAAATTGAATCTTTTGTGGTCAATGCACCTTTATTTACTAAATCAATATCTGTTGCTAAAGCACAAAAACATTATTCTAATTATTCTGGACACCTAGAAATTCAGGAGGCTTTTTTGGAATGAGTACACTTTTGATTTCAACTTGTAAAAATAAATTAAGTGAGAGAGAATTTATCCTTCCAATTTCTCAAGTCATTGAAGATAATCATGAGATATTACATTATACAGAATGTACAGTTAGTAAAATTTCCGAATTTGACAAAATAATAATTTGTGGAACTTCTTTGAAAGACAATTCATACATTGAAGACCTAGATATTTTCAGGAAACTTTTTTATGATTTCCAAGGTTCTATTCTTGGAATATGTTCAGGAATGCACATAGTATGCTCTATTTTTAATAGTGAAATAATTGAAAATATAGAGATAGGTATGACCGAAGTTAAAACAATAAAAGAAAACCCTCTTTGTAAGGATGTCTTTCAGGCATATAACATACACAATAATTCAGTTTCTAAATTAGAAAATTTCTCAGTATTAGCAAGAAGTGAAACTAGTTTTCAGGTTGTTAAACATAATAGTAAAAATATATTTGGTATTTCTTTTCATCCCGAAGTTAGGAATGAGAAAATAATATCTAATTTTTTACTAATCTAAAGATCTTTTGCTCCAGTTACTACTTTACTAGCACTGAGTTTTGTAAATCCTATAACACTTGAAATATCTTCAAGACTTGCAGCTTTTAAATTATCAATAGTATGGAAACCAGAATCATACAGATTCTCAGCTTTTATTGTTCCTAGCCCTTTAATTTTTGATACAGCTTCAACGAATTCAGCTTTTCCACCACCAGGTCCACTAGCTTTACCAACTGCAGGGAATTTTCCAGCTTGAATACTTCTCCATTCTTTGATAACTTCTGATATTGATTCTAAGCTACTGACATTAAGATTAAACCAACTATCTCTGGCATGCAATGATTTTCTGGCTAAATCTAATTCATCTTCCATTTCCTGTGTTATTGATAAGAGTCGATCATATTTTTCAGTTTGATCTTTCATAGTATCTTCCATTACTTTAATGCGAGGTTCATATTCAGCTTCAACTTTTCCTTGCCGTTGTCTTTCAATTTCCATTTCACGGAGTTTTGTATCTCTCTCTGTTAGCAATTCTTGCAGAGAAGTAATCATAGTTTGTTTTGTTTCTATATCAGCCTCTAAGAAATTAATACGATCCAATGCAGCATTCAAATCTTTTTCTTGTTGTTCATACGCATCCCAAAGTTTCTCTAACCTTTGTTGTTCAAGGCCCAAGCTGCTTTCTATTTGAGCAAATTTTTCTTCGTTTTCAAGATCCATCTCAATTACTCCTAATTAATGACCACGCTACCTATTATATAATCTGCTCTGTCGAATGAGTCTTGTGGAAATAGCAGTAGGTAGCGGTAAATTGCGCATACAAGATATTGGTAAAATCAAGTCACTTATTGGTCCAAATTTTGCCATAATTAATCCACAATGTGTTTGTGGTTTACTCCACCTTAAACAAGCAGCTTTTCTTGCAGATAATGCACATAATGGCAATTATAATTTATCTAAAGAAAGATCTACCGAAGTTTTACTGTATTTAACTTTTCAAAGACAAATTTCCAAGGCAATACAAATAGGGGGTATTCATGAAAATACAAAGTCCATTGCTTGGGTTTCATTCGGTGATCCTCCTTTAGAATTATTTGACATGATAGAAACAGATGCTTCAATTATCTCAGGTCAGATTTTTGATTATTCTAATATTAATTTAGCTTCTTCAATTGTTAATAATTCTTCATTCGAAGATAAGCAAAAAATTGTTATGACTAAAACAGCTACTTTATCAGTTCAACCACGTTAAAAGTTAAGTTTTTTTAACCAGACTAATTATCCTCGTTTATGTCAAACTCAGAATTGATTGAGAAACTTAACGGCGGCCTTGCATGGGAATTGCGAGCTGCAGCACTTTATTCACACTATTCAGCATATATAAGAGGAATAAATAGACTTCATCTCAAACCATTTTTTGATGAAGAAGCAAGTGAATCTCATACACATGCAGATGCAGTGAGATCCGCAATCGTTAAACTGGGCGGAGTAGCCGTAACTGATAGGGACCCTACCGAGATAGTACATACTACCGATTACAAGTTAATGTTGGCCGAATCACTTAAAACAGAAAAGAAAGCAGCTGCAGGTTATGAAATAGTATTAGCTTTAATTAAAGATGATGAAGAGATGTATGATTCAATAGAACAAATATATTTCCAAGAACTTCGTTCAGTTGAAGAAGTAACTCAATTATTGTGATAATTTAATTATCTATAATATTTTCTTTTACAGAATACCCCAGTCCACATCCTATTAGTGAACCTATAATTCCATAGAATGCCCAATTTGCATTTCCATCAATTGCTAATGCAACCATATTTCCAAGTGAAACACCTGGATTTACATCTCCGAAAGCAGTTATAGTAACAACAAATAATGTTGCACCTATTGAAGCCGGATCTTGTGACGTTAGGAGTGAAGCAACAAAGAAAGTAGTTCCAACTAATGCAATTATCAGGATGTCAATATCTGAAGAATTTGTTTCTGGTTTTAATTCTTTAAACAATACAAAACCTAGCGTCGCTCCAAAAATCTGAGCTATAATATAAGCAATAGTATCATCTTGTTTCATTTTTCCCGAAATGAATATTGGAATAGTTATAACTGGATTCAGATGACAACCTGAAACAGGGCCAAGAATATGAACTAATACAAATAAAGTAAGACCCAATGTAATAGTTCCTTCAAGTAGCATATCATTTCCACTCATGGAAATAAATGTAGTTACTCCAAAGAAAACCAAGAAAAAGGTACCCATTAATTCGGCACCTGCTGCTTTCCAGTTTGTGTCGGTGAACATAAATTAATATTCAGGCACTGTTTTTAATACCTTTCCAATCGGCAAATAATGATATCAATAGCCAATCCTTTGATAGGTGAGGAAGAGAGAGCTGCAGTTGATAAGGTTCTTCGATCTGGAATTATTGCACAAGGTCCAGAAGTTGCTAAATTTGAAGCTGAATTTGCAGAAATGTGTGGTGTGAAATATGCTGTTGCCACAAGTAATGGAACTACAGCAGGTCATTTGGTTATGATTGCAAATAACATTGGGCCTGGTGATGAGGTAATTACGACGCCTTTTACTTTTTTTGCTACAGCTTCAGTCGTAATGATGGTTGGAGCTAAACCTATTTTTATTGACGTTGAAAAAAATGGTTTTTGTTTGAATCCAGATGGAATTGAATCTGTAATTACTGATAAAACTAAGGCAATACATCCAGTTCATTTATATGGAGAATTAGCAAATATTCCTAAAATTTCTAAAATAGCGAAAGATAATAATTTGATATTAATAGAAGATTCAGCACAATCTCATTGTGCAGAAGACTGGGGAGGTAGGGCTGGAAGCTTTGGAGATGCTGGTTGGTTTAGTTTTTACCCAACTAAGAATATGACAACTTCAGAGGGTGGTATGATTACTACTAATAACAAAGACATGGCGGATAGGTGTAAAATTTTACGAGCACATGGCATGAGCGCTCAATATCAGCATACAGAATTTGGTTACAATTATCGAATGACTGATATTTCTGCCGCAATAGGTAGAGTTCAATTAAAGCGCTTGGCAGAGTTTACTAATCGACGTCGGGAAATTGCTATGCTTTATAATGAACATTTGTCAAAATATGTTCAAGTTCCTGAAAATCGACGTGGACATGTCTTTCATCAGTACACTATATTGAGCAATAATAGAGATAAATTAAGAGAACATTTACAAGGTAAAGGCGTTGGTTCAGGAACATACTACCCCACGTTACTATTCAATTACGAACCTATGTCTCAGTATTCGACAGAATGCCCTCGTGCACAAGTACTTACTGAGAAAGCATTGAGTTTACCAGTACATCCAGCATTAACTGATAAAGATGTTTTTACGGTAATCGAAGCTGTAAGTTCTTTTTTTGATTGATTTTACTTATAATTCGCTATTTTTCTGCCTAGGGTATGTAATTAAATAACCAAAACTTTATACATTTTGGCTAAATTAAGAGATAGGTAGTTAATTTTGTCAGCAACGATTTTAAGAATAGGTAAACCAGCTCCTTTGTTTGAGGGAGATATTGTGAAATATGATTCCCGTAAGAAAAAGGTAGTATATGATAAAACATCTCTTGTTAAAATAATTTCAGATAAGCAATGGACCGTTCTTTTCTTTTATCCGCGAGACTTTTCAAGTTTATGCCCTACAGAAATACATTCTTTTAATCGTCGTTTCAAAGATTTTGAGAAAGCTAATGCAGTATTGATTGGCTGTTCGACAGATTCTCGAAATAGTCATAAGGCATGGATGGAAAAACCCCGTACAAAAGGAGGTATCGACAAATTATCGTATTCACTTTTAGCAGATCCTTCTCTGAAAATTTCTAGTTCTTATGGCGTTCTTGATAATGAAGCTGGGTTAGCCCTACGCGGTACATTTATCATAGATGATGAAGGCAATTTGCGTTCATTATCAATTAACCCTCCATATATTGGTAGAAATATAGATGAAGTAGTTAGAACATTACAAGCTTTACAGTCCGGCCAAGTGTGTCCAGCAGGGTGGAGACCTGGGCGAAAAACTTTGTAAATTTAATCAATTTAATAGACGATAAAGGAACCTTATGTGGGGCACACTTAAAACCCCCTTTCCAATTGTATCTAAGATATCATTATGGCTCCCGAATCTAAGGATTATAAAGCAGACCAAATACAAGTTTTAGAAGGGTTAGAAGCAGTAAGAAAAAGACCAGCAATGTATATTGGTTCAACAGGTGAACCTGGCCTTCATCATTTAGTTTATGAGGTAGTAGATAATTCAGTAGATGAGGCTATGAATGGTCATTGTGACACTATCGAAGTCCTTCTTCATTCTGATGGCTCTTGTTCAGTTACAGATAATGGAAGAGGTATACCTATTGATGACCATCCCGTCTACAAAGTACCTGCAGTTGAGATAGTAATGACTAAGCTTCACGCAGGTGGTAAATTCGATAGTGATACTTACAAAGTCTCAGGAGGTTTACATGGAGTTGGAGTTTCTGTAGTTAATGCTTTATCGACTTGGGCCACAGTTAAGATTAATAGAGATGGCGGAACTTATACACAATCATATAAGAAAGGAATTTTAGATACAAAGTTAGAGCGAATAGGCGATAGTGAGATGCATGGTACAGAAGTCCGTTTTCTTCCAGATAAGACTATTTTTGAAACAACTAAATTCGATTATTCTATTTTGAGATATAGACTACGTGAATTAGCTTATCTCAATGCAGGAATAACTATAACTTTATCAGATGGCAAAGAAAAATCTGAAGTATTCAAATATGAAGGTGGTATTTCTGAATATGTATCCTATCTTAATGAAAACAAAACAACTTTGATGTCTAAGGCTATGTTTGTGTCGGGTGAAAAGGATCAAGTTCAAGTCGAAGCTGCACTTCAGTGGACAACAGCTTTTAGAGAAAATATTCATACATTTACAAATAATATTGCGACTCGAGAAGGCGGTACACACTTATCAGGTTTGAAAACATCTTTGACACGGACAATAAATAGTGTAGCAAGAAAAAGAAAACAATTAAAAGAAAAAGACCCTGCTTTAGAAGGTAATGATGTTCGTGAAGGCCTTACTGCGATTCTTTCAATTAAAGTCCCAGATCCTCAATTTGAAGGCCAAACAAAAACTAAACTAGGTAATTCTGAGATTAAAGGAATTGTAGATACTATAATGTCAGAGTCATTATCAGATTATTTTGCTGAAAATCCTTCAGATAGTCAACTGATAATTTCAAAATGTCTTCAAGCTTTTCAAGCAAGAGAGGCTGCTAAAAAAGCTAGAGATCTCACAAGACGTAAAGGCATTCTAGAGGGTGGAGGTTTACCAGGTAAATTGGCAGATTGCCAAAGCAAAGACCCTGTAGTTTCTGAAATATTTATAGTTGAGGGAGATTCAGCAGGTGGTACGGCAAAACAAGGAAGAGATAGGGCAACTCAAGCAATATTGCCTCTTCGTGGTAAAATCTTGAATGTTGAGAAATCACGTATAGATAAAATTTTAGCAAATACTGAAGTGATGGCTTTGATTACTGCAATGGGTTGTAGTATAACTGGTGTGGAAGAGGAAGAGACTTTTGAGATTGAGAAAGCACGTTACCATAAATTGATAATAATGACTGATGCTGATGTAGATGGGGCTCATATCCGGACACTTCTTCTTACATTTTTATATAGGCATATGAAGGGTTTAATTGATGCAGGTTTTGTTTATGTTGCACAACCCCCATTATACAAAGTGAGTAAGGGTAAAAAGTTGGAATATGCTTATGATGATACTCAACTCCAAAAAGTTTTAGATGATTTTGGTTCTGGCTATTCAATTTCTAGATACAAGGGTCTTGGAGAAATGAATGCAAGCCAATTATGGGAAACAACAATGGATCCCAATCAAAGAACTCTTCTTCAAATAACTATTGAAGATGCTGAATTGGCAGATAAGGCATTTGAAGAATTAATGGGTGATGATGTGCAAAAACGTCGTGAGTTTATAGAAGCTAATGCAACAGCTGTAGCTAATTTAGATATTTAACTTAATTCTTCCATAACCTTTGGGAATATTTCAGCAAATTTTTCAACTTCAGGCGTTGGAATTGAAAAAGATACTCTAATAAAATTTTCACCAAAACGAGTTGAAACATAATTACCAGCCCTAACAAAAATATTATTTTCATACAATAATTTATCTTGTACTTCTTGCGGATTAGCATTATGCTTTGAAATATCAATAACCATCATACTAGCAGCAGAGGGATAAACTGGCAATTCTACACCACTAATTTTGTCCACAGCACCTTTGATTATAGCTTGATTCTTTAATGCAGTTTTTACTAGTCCTGGTAACCATTCAGATTTGGTTTCTAAAGCTGCAATAGAGGCCCTTTGTCCCACTACGTTAATTCCCAAGTCAGATACCATAGTTCCTCTAATATTGCTTATAAATTCTTTTGGTCCTACTAAAGAACCAACACGCATTCCAGCAAGTCCACAATTTTTTGATACTGAATATGCAGTTATCGTTTTTTCAGGTAATAAATCTGCAGCTAAAGTATGATTAGGTGCAAAGTCACGATAAGTAATATCATCAATTAACCATAAATCATGATCTTCAGCAATATCACAAATTGCTTTCTTTTCTTCCTTGGGATAAGTACTTCCTAGGGGATTGATTGGATCTATAAGAAAAATTGATTTACTATTTGAGTTAATGGCTTCTTTAATATCTTCAATTTCAAATCTATAATTTCCATTATATATTGGTGTATCGGTACATTTCGCTCCACCAAGTTTAGCAAATTTGTGTACAACAAAATATGAAGGATCCGACGTAATCATTTCACTTCCTTTTGGTTGTATATGTCTCATTAGACAATAAAGGGCTTCAGTTCCACCATTAGTAATATGCAAATCTTGGTCAGGTAAATTCAAATCAGATAAGATTAAATCTCTTAGTTCAGGTAAACCAGAGGCTAGCGGATACTTAGTATATTCTCTTTCATCTGCTGATTTACATATTGCTTTTTGGACAGCTTCATGTGTTGGCAAATGGTTTGTATTTTGTGACATCCAAATAACGTTCTTGTTATTGTGCGCATAATCAAAATCATTACTCATGTTTTATCATCCCGGCTAAAGCTATTAAGCTTGGGCTCATACCTAAAGATGAGTCTAGTTTAAAAATGTCAAATCAAATCTTTTCACGTTTAATTTCAAATAAATTATTTCCTCAATTAACATGGTTAAGATTTATTGGTTTTGAATTTTGGATGGTTGGTTTTACTCCTTTTTTTATAGGTTATGTTGTTGGAGCACGGGAACTTTTTGGATTTGATCTTTTCTATGGATTTGTAATTATTGCATGTCTCACATCATCAACTTTTATTTTAAATCATATTTGTGATCTGGAGTTTGATAAAAAAAATCCTAGGAAAGAATTTAGTTTACTAGTTCGCGGAATAATTAGTATTAGAAGTACTTGGTATATTTTCTGGTTTTTACAAATTACTTGTTTACTTATGTCTTTTAGATTTAACATAGAATTTTTGTATTGTATAGTAGGTCTTACGGTAATTTCATTTGTATATAATGTCGAGCCTTTTCGATTTAAAACTAGGCCAGGCCTTGATTTAGCTAGCAATGGTTTGAGTTTAGGTTTTCTAATCCCATTATCAGCTTGGTCAATAAATCAACCTATTCTTGAATTTCCTAAACTTTATTTTTTTGCAACATTTTGTTATCTCTTAGCTCTTTATTGTCCAACTATGGCCGTTGATGTAAATTTCGATCGAAAATCTGGAATTGAAACGTTTGCGACCTTATTTGGGGCTGTAAATACGATGCGCCTTTCATGGATTTTTACTATATTTGGCGCCAGTTCTCTTTTATTTTCAGGTTTTTATGAAATTTTCCCATGGAATTACAAACTTTTAGTGTGGACAGGGTGGTTATTAATATTAGAAATAATTGTACATTATATTTTTTTACCTATAAATTCAAAACCGAGCTATCACACTGTAGCTAAGGGCTCGATAATTTTAGCAACTTTAGAAGCTATTGCTACATTATTCTTTTTTATTATATTTTTAGATTTATTCTCTATTGGTTAACAAAGCCCATAACAATTCTGCATTGTGAGCACGATACTGCGATAACTCTTCCAGCATTTCTCTGATTATCTCCTTCTCCTCCAGCAGTAAAATCTACAACTTGAAATCGATATGTATTTCCTTCAACACCAATTTCTTTAGTACAATGTGGACATTTTGAAGGTGCATCCGGATCGTTATTTTTTGAACTAAACATTATTTAGATGATAATAAAGTCATTTAATTAAGTTAACCCTTTTACATACGCGTATTTCCTTAGTTAATGCCTGAGCTTATGATTATTGGTACTGCCCATGTAATTGATTTATCATTGCCTATTGAATCGTATGTAAGAGAATTCAACCCTGATTTAGTCGCTATTGAGTTAGATAGACAAAGATGGCATGCCCTTAGATCAAATCTTAAACCAACAGGAGGTCCTTTTTATGTTAGAATTTTATCACGTTTTCAGCAATATTTAGGAGAAAGTTTTGGTAGTTCTCCAGGAGCTGAGATGTTAGTAGCTGGTAAAGTAGCTAGTTTGATTGGAGCTAATTTAGCTTTGATTGATAAACCTATACTTCCAACATTACAGGGAGCTTGGAAAAATATGCCTTGGCAAGAACTTTGGAAAATAATTGGAGACGGTCTTCTTTCTCTGGTTGGAGGGGGAGATTTCAGTTTAAGTAATAGTATTCAAACAGGAGATTTTTCAAATGAATTAGAAGAATTTTCTGCACGCTATCCCTCTATAAAAAGACAATTAATAGATAGAAGAGATACCTACATGTCAACTAATATTGTTAAACTTTTTAGAAAAAAAGAGATAGACAAAATAGTAGCAGTAGTTGGTGAAGGACACGTTGAAGGAATGGCTAAAAAATTGGAAATTTTAAATCCTAAAATAGTAAAACTTAGTGATTTATTAAAAAAGAAGAGTAATAGTATTTCCTTTTCTATAGAAATCTAGAATTCGTAGATTATTACGAATTTATAGTTCCAACTTGCTTGAACTGGCGTTCCTGAATTAGTAAATGCTATAGTAGTTTGGTAATCTCCCAATTCGATTATATTAGTTTGTGAATCAAGATTTAAATCCCAACTAGCAGATTCTCCACAAGCAATATTTCCATTTCCACTTCCAACTTCATTTCCACTAGAATCAGTAACGGTAATTGCGTAGTCAAGAGCGCCACCAATACCAATACAACTTATTTCACTAAATTCAATTTCTATTATTGTTACAAAAATTTCTACATTGAGGTTATAATCTTGCTCAATATCTTGAGCTACTGGAGATCCATCCTGCCCTTCATCAGAATAGTCTTCTGGGACAACTTGCAATATTTTTGTTATTTCCCCAGTTTTATCATTTTCATCAATGATTATTAGTGTTACATTGTAGTATCCACCAGCTGACCATGAGTAATCAGTAGTAGATTCATTTGTGGTCCGATCCACACCATCACCAAAGTCCCATTTGTATTCTTTAATTTCGCCATCAGGCCCGCTAGATTCACTTGCATCTAGTGTAATATTTGTATTTGCTCTAATTTTTTCAACAGTACTTCCACTATCATCTTTGAATTCTAATTCAGCAATTGGACCTAACGATTTTATTTCAATATTTTTAGTTTCAGTTCCCTCTTGATTTTCAGCCATTACGGTGAGAGTAACTTGGTAAGTTCCTGCATCAGTCCAGCTGTGCTGAGGTGATTTCAGTGAGGAAGTTTTGTTATCACCAAAGTCCCAAAGAAAATCTAAAGCTTCACCTTCAGGATCGTAAGAGTCTTCACCTGAGAATTGAATAAGTTCATCTGTAAAAGCTGAGGTTTTATCTATATTAATTTTTGCTACAGGTGGCAAATCAGTTACTGAAAAAGAATGTTTGACAAAATTACTTTCACCATCCGGATCCGTTACTGTTAGAGTTACACTCCAATCACCTTCTCCTAAATCTAAGGAAAATTTGCTTTCAGTTGATGCTTTATATGTTGGTTCTCCAGCTTCTCCTAACTCCCAAACATAAGTCAATGGGTCATTGTCAGCATCACTACTTGACATTCCATTAAAAGTGACTTCATTTCCTTTAGAATAAGAGCCTCCATTAGATGGAGTAATTATTGATGCAACTGGAGGTCTATTTCCAGGTTCAATACTGATTACAACAATATCTTGACTCGTTAATCCTCCCGAATCTTTTACCATTAATGTTAAAACTAAATCATCACCAGGTGAGTCTACCATAACAGAATCACTCATTTTGGTACTCAAATCAATAGGACTACCTAATCCAGATAAAGTCCACATGTATTGTAGTTCATCACCTTCAGGATCAGAAGAAAGTGAACCATCTATTGTAAAAAATTCACCTACCTCAAAATTATCACCTTGACCCGGTTTTAGAATACGAGCTTCCGGTGCTTTATTTGGAACATCATTGTCACTATCGCCTAGACAACCACTAAAACACATTAAGACTAAAAGGAGTGCGATTGCCCAGTTCTGTGTTTTTTCCATTATTTATCTAGATTGCGCGTGTATAAAGAATGTGTGTTTGAATATTTAAGTAATTAAATTAGTCCTAATAGGCCGTTTTGCTCCACAAGCTTCGCAATGTAAATTTAACGTACGTCCAACACGTAAAAATGAGGTATCAGGCCGATTGCATTCTTGACATACCACAAATGTTTCAATATATGATTTTATTCTATCCTTAATTTTCTTTTCAGGAACTCTACCTTGTAACACTAATCTTCTATTATTCACAGAACCCGCAGTACCTAACTCTTGGAGAAGAAATTTGTATAGATGAGTTTCATCTCTTCTTAGCGAATCAATAATTTCTGAAAAGTTTCGTATTATCGTTTTTTTACTACCTTCATGCATAATATCAGGGATAGGTGGATTGAATCTTTCTGCATTTTGCATAACCTCTTCTAACCCTTCTCTTGCTCTCTCAAGTAGTTTTTCGTAGTCTAAATCCACAATCTCCTAAAAAGTGCCTTTCTAAAGGCTTTAGCTTATGGTTTAGTTAGGAAACCATATAGCAGCCCTAATGAAAATCCAAAGTGTTGAATAAATAAAACTAAAGGAGCATATAGCATTTGTTTAAGATTCTTAGTTTGATATCCTACTAACAAACCAGCTAATCCTAATATGGCAAAGTATGCACTATTCAAAAATAATGGCAACTTAATATCTAAAGTCATATCAAATATTTCAATATTTTGGTATGAGATAAAATAAAGAGACATTAAGAAAATAAACGCAAAAACAAAGGCAAAATACCGTATATCAAAACTATTTGGATGCATTCTTGTAACTTGAGCTCTCGTTTTACCATAATTAAACATCTGCTTCAGAAATGCACTAGGTCTTGATCTACGATGATGCCATACAACAACATCAGGTGAGTAAAGAATTTTATGTCCTGCTTTTAGAACACGAATATCAAATTCTACATCTTCACCAGGCCACAGATTAGGATGGAATTTTATTTTATTAACAATCTCTTTTTTGATAATATAATTACAAGTAGGATTGTGAGAAATTTCTCTTGGTTTAGCATGACCTATAGTATATCTAAAAGAAAATAAAAACTTAGAACCAAAGATTCTTCCAACGGCTTTAGCAAAGGGTAATCCTTGTCTAGGCGTAAAATTAGGCCCCCCAACTCCCACGTACTCTTCATTTTGTTCTAAATGTTTTACAGAGTTTTTAATCCAATCTTCTCTTAAGATGGTGTCGTCATCAGTGAACGCAATCAAATCACCTTTAGCCTTTTTAGAACCAATATTCCGTTTTTGTCCTGCAGGTACTGGTTCAAAAATTAGAGTTGTATCTATCCCATTATCAATAGCTATTCTAGAGTGTTTATCTATTAAATCCGTGTTTTTATCACCAACTAGAATTAGTTCAAATCTATTCTTAGGATAGTCTAACTTGATTACACTTTCGACCAATCCTCTTATAAATTTTACTTTTCCAGTTGTTGGGATTACAATAGATACAAACGGTTCTGTTTTCAATTTTCACCACTTAGTGTTTAATCTGATTGGATGTAAGGATATAAAATACTACTTAATTCTTTTTTGATATCGTTAATTATCTCCTTATCTTTTGTAATCACAACAATTTTCCCCGAACTATAAATATTTATTTTACATTTTTTGAATATAGATAATAAAGAACCAGTGTATACTTTTACAATAAATCCTCTTTCTTTAATGGTTTCAATAATCTCTTCTAAGTTTAGTCTAATTTCTTTTTTAGGCTTAAGAACAAAAGATTTACAATTCAGGCATGGTTTAATAATTTCAAACACTTTGAATCAATTATTCCCAATAAATAACTTCAATTCTAAGAGTATATTCCGAAGAACCAGTTCTTTCATGATCTACGACAATAGTCCAATCTCCTAGCTCATGTGATTCATCAAACCACGAACGATCAGTATTATTGTAGTAATCTAATTCAATAATATTTATTTGCTCAATATCATCATTATTATGTGTAGTATTGCTGTCTACATGTTCATCATCACTATCATCAGGATTTCTATCTTGTGTAGTATTATACAAATATAAATCTAAATCTTTTGTATGGACTGAATTACTTTCATATTCTAATGTTGCCCTGATATATCTTGCAGGCAATCCATAAAGTTGAACAATATGTTCTTGTTGTCCTGAATCTATAGTTCTGGTAGTTTCGTAGTCAAAATTTATCTTCAAGTCAACGTCATCCGAATAACTAGATTCATCACTTTCACCTACCTCATTTGTAATTCGGACTTTAACCATATATAATCCAGAATCAAATTTCTTATTGATTTCTGGTTCAGAAGATTCTTCATCTACAGTGAAACCATCTGAAGATTCATAGGAAAAATCCCATTCATATTTTATAATATCACTTTCAGATTCAGATTCTGCAGCTGAGAACGTATAGGTTATTTGTTCTTCCCCATCCATCACAGATTCAGTTTCATCATCTGTATTAACAATAGCTCTAATATCGCTTGAACTTCTTTCAATCTTAATATTTACCGTTGTTGAGGCTGTCTTGTCACCATCACTAACTGTCAATGTTACAGTATATGTTTTTTCAATAGAATAATAATGAATAATTTTCCCAAATTCGCTGATGCTACCTATTTTGTTTTCATCATTTCCATCACTATTATCAAAATCCCAATAGTATTCTAAAATATCATTGTCAGGGTCATTACTTCCTTTACCTGAAAAAATAATGTCAGTATCTGGTTCAAAAGGCGAATCACCTTCAATTTTGATTACAGCTACTGGCGCTCCATTCTCGTTATCTTCATCGAGAAAATCTAAGCATCCTGAAAAGATGAGTATGCCAATAATCCAGACAGATAAATATTTCATATACCCTAAATTATATGTGCTGTTATAAATTCTTTTACCATAAATTTGGTGCAGGCGCCGGGATTTGAACCCAGGTTGAGGGGTTGGAAACCCCTAGTCATACCAGACTAGACCACGCCTGCTTAAATTTGTATTTTGAATTGGGAACCAGGGCCACACCCTTCAGGAACCTTTACGTTCACTAGTTGTCCAGTAGGTGCTTTAATCTGTATTTGTTGTCCAGCCATTACGCCTTCAGGTACTGTGACTGTCAAAATAGTAGGTGCAGCAGGAGGAGGTGCTACAGGAGGAGCAGCAGGTTGTGGTGGTGCTTGTGGAGGTGGAGCGGCAGGCTGCGGAATTGCAGCTGTGCTTGGCGGAGCTACAGGAGGAGCAGCAGGTTGTGGTGGAGCTACAGGAGGGGCAGCAGGTTGTGGTGGAGCTACAGGAGGAGCGGCAGGAGGAGGTGCAGCAGGTTGCGGAGGAGCCATAGGTGACTGAGGAGGTGGTGTTCCGGCAGTACCTTCCATGCCAGCCCATTCATCACTAAAATCATTAGTATTTTCTTCAGACCCTCCAAAAGCGCCTTTTGATCTTTGTTGAAGACCAAAGACAGCAGCACTTCCTAAACCAATTATAAGAACAATTGAAACTAGCCAAATAGGATCAATGGGTAAATTCCCTTCTTCATCTAATTTTTCAGTTTCAGGTCCGGCTGTAGAAGCTACAGAATTAACAGAAAAAGTTATACTTCTCTCATCATATTGTGTATCATCTCCACCAGAAGTAACTCTAATTTTTAGGATAGCTTGATTTCCGTCCTCAACATCGGTTGGAGCTTTTACAAATATTTCAATTTCTTTTTCACTACTTGCAGCAATTACAATAGTCGAATCGTGAGTTTTCGTCCAATCATTGCCTCCAATTTCCCAATCGGTAGTTATAGTAATTAAATCGCTGACTTTAGCAAAATTTTTAACTTTTATATATTTTGAGGTACTTATTGATTTCCCTGCATCTAAATATATTTTGTCACTTTGAGGCAATGATAGCTGAACTTCATAATTTCCTTCAACACGTACTTGTATTTCAGTTTCGATTGCTCCAATAAGATCATTATCTGTAGAAACTTTAGCAATTACAATAACAGTTACAACTTCTCCTGCATCGGCACTAGAAGATATGGAAATTTTTAGGCTATTAGAACTGGATGTTGTTATTTCTTCAAAGGCATCTAGTGTTCCAGTTCCATCATTATGTCCCCATCCAGAGTCTGGTTTATTGTCAATAGTTCCTCTGTACCAATCTTTTTTTGTTATTTCAAAATCTACACTTTCAGACCATTTATTCATTACTTGAAAGTTAAATATCAATTGATCTCCGGGTTCTCCAGATTTGGTAACTGTTGTGGCAGTGATGTCTAAACCATATAATACTCTAACATATGTAGTTAAATCTAAAGTACCTTTTTTATCTCCTGAATTCCCAGAAGTTCCCATCAGAGTTATCTCGTCATTTTCGCCATATTCAACATCATCATCGGTTTCAATAGTTAAAATTACATTTTGGCTTGAGAATGGTTGAATTGTGACTGAATTAGTATCAAAATCAGCGTCCCAATCATTTGAAGAAAATGAGAGACTAATGGTATCTTCTTTATTCCCATCATTATTAACTTTAATAAGATATGTAGTTTCACTGTCTATATCTATTGAACCTTCCGTGGATCCCTCTTCAGCTATCTCTAAAGAGACTCCAGCCTTTTGATTAACACTTACAGATAACGTCTGTAATTGTTTAGTCCCTTCTGGATCGCTATTATCTTTATCTCGACATCTCAATTCAATATCATAGGTTCCATAGAGCGCATTACTGGTTGCACTTACAGTAATAGTTATGCCTTCTCTTACAGAAGAATCAGGAACTTCAACAGAAGATAAGTAGGTAGATTTAGCTGAAGAAACATTATCTTGTCCATCATTACTCCACCAAGTTTCTATCCCAGAGCTCTCTAAATCATTAGAATTAGTTATATGTAATTCAAATTCATGCATAATATCTAGATAATTTTCAATTTCTACTTTTAAGTAAATTGTAGCCTCAGGGTCTACATTTCCTTCTCCATTGACAGGATCATCAAATCTAAATTCGTATTCATCCTCAGCACTTGCTGAGCTTATAGCAAAGCTAAGGCTAATTATCACAGCCAAAAACATGAAGGTTCTTAGAGAGGTCATACTATTATTATTCTAACAACCACTTGATATAAAAATTATGCTGCTAAATGAGTAAAGCCTATACGCAGTCATCTAATTACTTATTTGTGGAGATTACAGACAATCATTTTCATTTAGATCCAGAGGGTAGAAAAGAATTGGCCGTTAAAGATTTTTTAAATGCAGGTGGGACAAGATTGGTTTTAGTTCATAAGCCATATAATAAATGGAATAAACTCGAAGAATTTAAAACGCAAGTCAACACGACTCTAAATCTCGCCTCCAAAGCTCGTCAAGTAGGCGCTAAAGTTGCCGTTGTTGCAGCACCACATCCAATAACTCTAGTTAAATTATTAGATTCTAAATCTATTTTAGAAGCTTCAGAATTATATCTTGAAGCTGTAAATCACTGCACAAATTTAGTTAGTGAAAATGAAATAGTAGGTTTAGGTGAGCTTGGGCGTCCTCACTTTAGTGTTGAATCTGAAATTTGGAAATTATCCAATAAAATATTATTAGAATCATTATCTCGAGCGAAAGAAGTAGATGCTTCAGTTGTACTTCACACTGAGACTGGCACTCCTGACGTTATGGCTGATTTAGCATTTATTGCATCTAAAGCTAATTTTCCTAAAGACCGTTTAGTAAAACATTATGGCGGTCCAGGCTCGATTGAGGAACCCAATGGCTTAGTAGTTTCTCTGACTTCTTCTTTAACCAACATACGTTATGCATCAGTCCGAGATTCGGATTTTATGTTAGAAACAGATTATTTAGATGACCCTAACAGACCTGGTGCAGTAATGGGTCCCAAATCGGTTCCTCGTAAAACTTTTAAAGCATTAGATGAAGAAATCATAAGCGATAAGCAAGCTGATAGAATTCATTCTGTAATACCTGATAAGGTTTATAGAGAATTTAGTTAGACCTCAATTTTTTCATCAGTTTTCAGTTCCCATTCAAGATTCAGTCTCCATTGCCTACACCATGCCTCGATAACATGTCTTTCATGATTGGTTCCCTTAAATTCAATTATAGTAACATCCTTACCTCTTTTAGACATCTTAAATGCCCCAGTCATTCTTGTTGAACTAAAAATAACATTACATGCACCTAATCCAAATTTTTGTTTAACATCTTCACTAAGATAATGAGCTAATCTATCGCCCTGATTTAGAACAAAACTTCCTTGAAATAAGTGGCCTTTAACATGTTCAATATCATTCTTTATAATCCAATATAGCGTTTCACTATCTTCTTTTAAAAATCCTTTAACCAGAATATCTTCATCTTCTAGTCTTAGTAGGATACTTCTGAGTTCGGCCATTGGTATTTCACCTTTTAGAAGCATTCCAAGCCCTTCTGCAGAAACAATACCAAATGACATTATTAGTCTTTTTACAACATTGAACTTTGCTTCTTTTGGTTCATATATTCTATTTACTGGTAAAGTTCGATAGTTTCCTCTTGCAGTTCTAACTAAATTTAAAGATTGATAAAGTCTGGCTAAAGATAGTTTGAAAGAGTCAGGATCCATACCACTTCTACGATAAAGTTCTTCTCTTGGTAATCCTTTTGAATCAATTGCTAGGGCCAATAGTCTTCTATCATCAGGTTCAGGTGGCACATTTCGCGCATCTCTATAGATAATTGCATCTCTAACATTACAATAAGTTGAGTACCCTGGAATCATAACACCTTGAACCAATTCCATCTCATTTCCATAGTCTCTTGGATGAAAGAAACGTCCTTGAATTCTTAAAGATAGCTCATATTCCGATCTTACTCCACCCATTTCACGGAATGCAATTGAGGCATTCTTGTATCTTTTTTCAGGATGTATACTTTGCCTCCACAATAGATATCCATAGATCTCTCTTTCTTGATATGTTCTATTTATTACAGGACCTTTAACTAACCAATTTCGGATTCTTTGGTATCCTTTTTCTTCAAATTGTTTTATAATTTTATTATCTAAATCTTCAACTTTTGTGCTTGCAAAAGCTTTTACTCTTATAATATTACTATGGAAATTTTCTTGGTAAGTTGCGAATTCATCTAAACTATCTAAAAAATCACCAATTGGAGTATTATTATCAAGGATTATTTCTCTAACATCTAATAATCCAGACATTGCCCAAGATTCCATATATCCTGAAACCATACCTCCACGAACAATTGGATTTGTCCAAGCTTCTCCATATGAAGAATACATTTCTCTTCTAATATGAGTTAGAATAGGATCTCTCCAAGATGTTACTCTAACTTTTCTTTTTTCCACTGTATTTTTAATTGGTTCGATTTCTTCTTTAAGACAATAGGTAAAAAGGCGAGTAGCTCCAACAACAACTATTTTTGCTATCAAATCATCTTCTTGTAAAGAATTCAAAACATTCCGAGTTACATTCAGTGGGAGCCCACATTCTCTTCTTAATTCAGCAAAAGTTAAAGGTCCACAACTTCGTAGTTGATCCATCATCAACTTTCGTTCTGGTTTTTCTGGAGATTCATATTCATTAAGAAGACGATAACGATTGTGAGTAGTCCAAGGATTTCTATGTCTATTATAACGATGAATCATAAGCTTCTCTTCTAAAGCTCTTAGAGCGCCATCTACCAATTCGGTTTTTATTTCTAGTTCTTTTGATATTTCACTTTTGGAAAGAGGTGGACTTCTCTTTAACATATCTACGATTAAATTTTGTATTTTTCCATCAGGCTCTCTTCGGAATAAAGCCTGATACATTCCAACTTTATTGGCAGGTACATATCTCAGTTTCCCGGCCGAGAATCTTCCTTGGAGTATGGCATCTGAGTCTCTCCACTCCCACCATTCTTCTAGATCCGGTTTTTCTAATCTATGATAAACAGTTCTAGGTGATGCAACATCATTATGTTGATCAAATAAAGTTTGGAGACTTGAAAATTTTCGGAAGAGTTTTTGATCGATATATTCTCTTAATATTTTTTCTGAAACTACATCTATATCACCTAAAGCTTGAGCTTCTAAATAGATTATATCTTCAGCCAAAAGATATTGAGGGGCACTTCGGCCTAGAATAAAATTACCGCCTTGAATTACACCTTGTTCTTCAAGTTCATATAAGGTTTGATTGACAATGTCTTCAGATAATTTAAGTTCCAAAGCAATATCCTCTTTAGATCTAGGACCTACAAAACCTAGATGTTTTGTAATCATCCAATCCAATGCTTTTTCGTAAGAAATAGTAGTAGCGATATCTCTTCTCTGAATGCCATTTGGAGTTTTACACACTAAGTAGTTTTTCTCTAATTCTTCACAAATCTTTTTGGATTTAACATCTTTTACTTTTTTCAACTTATCATATACTTTCTTAGCTTCTTTTGATAATTTTTCATCAATACCATAAATTGCCTTATAATATGGAACGAATGCAGGTACAACAAATAATGAATCTTTATTTCCATTCCATACTGATTCTACAATGTTTTCTTCAATCATATAGTTACATAGTTCTTGTATTTCGGCAATAGGCATATCAGACATACGATAGATTGATTTTTCTTGATCGCTTAGTAAGTAAATACCACCGATTTGATTTATTGCTTGAATTATACCTTCATTACTTCCAATAATTGGTCTTTTTTCATTGAAGTATCCTTCTATTAAGTCTTTCTCAAATCTAGGTTTATCTCCACCTCCTTCTTCCAGAACTCTTCCTAATACTTGAGAATGTAATTCTCTTAATAGAGCAGATCGATCTTCCATTAGAACAATATCGCTAAGCCCAGATAGAATCAGACTATGAGATAATGGTGAAGGAACAGGTGAATAAGTTCTGTAGTCAATTTTTCTTTTTTGATTTCCTATGTCGTCTATTATAACTTGAGCATTTTTCAAATCAAAAGCGTCATGTAAAACCTCACGATATGCTTCTTCTAACATAGGGAAAGTACCTACTTCGTTAATAGCTTCTAAAACTTGGGCAGTTCTTAATTGTTGTCTTGGTAATGATATCTCTCTACCTTTATAATTACGTAAAACCATAAATGAACGATTAGCACAATGTCTGAATCTTTGTGCAAAAATCTCAGTATTAGTAATAGATTTCCGTAGCAATGGCTCCAAATTTTTTGGCATTAATCTGTCAGCAAGCCCTTCAATCGCTAACCTAGTGGGGAATGTTAGTAAAAATGCATCATCACTCAATGAAATTCGAACACTTCCTCCAATTTCTTTACCAAGTTGAAATGCAAATGCTCTTGCTAAGGCATCATTAACTCTTCTACCAAAGGGGAAATGGAATATGGCTCCACTTCTTCCTCTATTATCCACATATCCCTCAACCATAAGACGTTTATCAGAAGGTATAAATCCACAGATCTTCTTTTGTTCATCCAAATGAGAGATAATGGTTCTGGCAGCACCTTTGTCCAATTTAAATTCATCTCCAAGCCAATTATAAATTTCATCTTCAGTTAGCTTTAATTTTTCTTCAACTTCTCCTCTAAACCTTCCAACAGCTTCAGACAAATCAAAAGATCGTGGCAGCATTTCACCAGACCAAGAAGGTACTGTAGGTTTTCTTCCAAGACCATCTTTTACAACAACTGTTGAGCGATTCGATTCCAAAAATTGGTAGGTTCTTCCACCAAGAACAAAGATGTCATTTTTACTTAAGTTTTCAACAAATTTTTCCGATAAATTCCCCAGCTGAGCACCTCTCCCTTCAAGAACTACTGCATAGTTTATTTCTTGTGGAATAGTGCCAATATTCATGTTATAAATTTGTCGTGAACCTCTTTTTATCCCAATTTCATTGCCAGTTTTATCATACCATATTTTAGGATAAACACCATGTTTTTCAAGTGCATCTCCTCCCAAGAAATCTAATATTTCTAAAAATTCGTTTTTAGATAAGTCCCGATAAGGATATGCTGAAATTACAAGACGATACATTTCTTCAACATTCCATGTTCTATCTAACGACATTCCAATTATGGATTGAGCTAAAACATCGGTAGCTTTTTCAGGTATTGAAACACGATCAATTTCACCTTCATATGCAGATTTAACTAAAACCGCACATTCAATTAAGTCATCAGAATCAAAGACAACAAGTCTACCTTTTGATATGGCTCTCAAAGCATGCCCTGCTCTTCCTATGCGTTGCAATCCTTTTGCAATAGATTTAGGTGAACCAATTTGAACAACTAAGTCAACATACCCAATGTCTATTCCTAGTTCAAGACTTGTTGAAGAAATTACGACATCCATTTCTCCTTTTTTTAATTTTTTCTCTACATCAAATCTCATTTCTTTTGATAGAGAGCCGTGATGTGCAGCTAATTTTTCGATACCTCTTTCTTTAAGTTGTAAAGAAATAGATTCAGTTCCAGCCCTTGTATTTGTAAAAATTAAGGTAGTACGGTGATCCTGAATTAAATCTACAAGCAAATCATACATTTTTGAATTAATGACTTCAGTAGAATGCAAAGTAAGATCATCAACAGGACAAAGAACTTTCAAGTCTAGATGTTTTCTTTCTTTAACATCTACAATATTTACATGTCTTGGTTTACCTTTACTATATCCTCCCAGAAACCCAGCAATATCTTCAATTGGAGCTTGTGTTGCAGATAAACCGATTCTTACAGGCTCATGATCTATAATTTGAGCTAATCTTTCAACAGAAAGAGATAGATGAGTTCCTCTTTTATTATTTGCTAAGTCATGTATCTCATCGAGGATAATATATCTTGTTTTTCTAAAATGATCTCTAAATTTTTTAGAAGATAATAATAATCCTAAACTCTCAGGAGTAGTAATTAGGATATGAGGAGGTTTCCTAACCATTCTTGCTCTTTCCTTAAG
>Ga0315327_10000291_pt1 | contig 24170 bp, 7 predicted proteins | sample M110032315metaG_FD_203460 | JGI IMG/M metagenome (GOLD analysis project Ga0315327, IMG submission 203460) | Ammonia-oxidizing marine archaeal communities from Monterey Bay, California, United States - M1 100m 32315 | ecosystem: Environmental > Aquatic > Marine > Coastal | place: USA: California... | reverse complement strand
TCAGGGGCAAGAAGCATTGGCAATTGAAGGTGAAAACAATTCAAAGGCGAGTATCGCTGAGTATAACGCCAGCCTGGCTGAGAAAGAAGCGGAGGCTATGCGACGTGCAGAAGTTGCACGAAGAACTGCAGAAATCGAAGTTCAGAAAGCCCAGTATATGCTTGAAGAAGCAAGACTGCGTGCTGAAGAAGTTGCGCAAGAAGAGATTGCAAAGACGCAAATCGAAATTGCTGCTGATGCTGAAGCAGAACGCCAACGCAGAGTTGCGGCTGGTGAAGCAGATGCTATCCTTTCCATTTACAAAGCAGAAGCAGAAGGTATCCAATCTGTTCTTGAAGCAAAGGCGACAGGATATGCCCAACTAGTGAAGAGCGCTGGTGGCGATGCAAAGGCTGCAGCAACTCTACTGATGGTTGAGAAGATTGAGAATATCGTCGCTCGCCAAGTCGAAGCAATTTCCAACCTAAAGATTGACAAGATCACCGTCTGGGATTCAGCCGGTGGCGGCTCAGGAGAAGGTTCGACTGCGAACTTTGTTTCAAGCCTAATTCATTCCCTACCACCTGTCCACGATGTGGCCAAGATGGCTGGCATTGACCTACCCGATTATCTGGGTTCGATGAAAGAGGAATGAAACCGATTCCGCGGGCCCCATAGGGGCCCGTTGATTCAAGTACCCTCCAATGCGCACAGCGCGCATGCAGAGTGATCTCGAAATAGCGAGGGATGCTTCACCCGAACCCATTGGCGACATCGCCTGGAAGCTCGGAATAGGTGGAAAAGAAATTATGGCAATGGGCCATGGTAAAGCGAAAATCACCTGGGAGGCACTCAAAGGTCGCCTCGATCGACCTCAAGGTTCGCTCATTCTGGTAACATCGGTAAACCCAACACCATTTGGTGAAGGGAAGACGGTCACTACCATTGGACTCACTCAAGCCTTGAATCGAATAGGAAAAAGGGCAACATGCGTAATTCGTGAGCCATCTATGGGACCGGTATTTGGAATCAAAGGAGGAGCAGCAGGTGGGGGGCATTCCCAAGTCCTCCCGATGGAAGATATCAATTTACATTTCACTGGTGATTTGCATGCAGTAACAAGTGCACACAATCTACTTTCAAGCATGCTTGACAATCACCTCAAACATGGCAATGACGAGAATATTGATTCGACACGTGTGATGTGGCCACGAGTAATTGACCTCAATGATAGGTCATTACGAAATATCACAATTGGACTCGGTGGACCAGCTAATGGGATGGCAAGAGAAGACCGCTTCGATATCACCGCTGCAAGTGAAGTCATGGCGATTCTCGTTCTAGCGGCGGACTATGCTGACCTTAGAACTCGGTTGGGTGACATTGTAGTCGGGCAACGGATGGATGGCACCCCCGTGAAAGCAAACGACATCAAAGCCGCTGGAGCAATGGCGCTTTTGCTAAGAGAAGCATTTCTGCCCAATCTTGTTCAAACTCTAGAGGGAGACCCTGCATTCATTCACGGTGGTCCATTCGCTAATATCGCCCATGGAAATTCTTCAATTATTGCTGATAGATTAGCACTTGGAGCAGCCGATTATGTTGTCACTGAAGCCGGATTTGGTTCTGACATGGGTGCTGAAAAATTCATGCATATCAAAGCCCATTATTCAGGAAAATCCCCTGATTGTGTAGTTCTCAATGTTACTGTTCGTTCAATGAAATTACATGGTGGTGCATTCGGAGATCGTGCTGCTAGAAGGCCTAGTAGCAAAGAAATTGCGAAGGAAAATGTCGATGCTGTTCGTGAGGGTGCAATTTCAAATCTTGACCGCCACATTCGCAATATGAAGGCTTTCAGTGTACCAGTAATAGTTTCAGTAAATCGTTTCGCAAGCGACACTGATGCTGAACTGGATTGTTTGATAGCATGCGCTCGTGCATCGGGTGCAACCGAAGTATGCCTGACTGAAGTCCATACGAACGGAGGCGAGGGTGGATCTGCTCTCGCTAAGGCTGTAGTTGGTAGTTGTAAGGACCATCTCGCAGCAGGTCGACCTTTTACACCGTTATTCAATCACGATGCACCAGTTGAAGAGAAGGCTTTGCGCATCGCAACTAGAGTATATGGCGCTGATGGAATTAACATCACAGCCAAAGCCGACCGCCAACTCAAACAATTGAGGTCATGGGGCTATGGCAGTCTTCAGGTATGTATGGCAAAAACGCAGTATTCATTCAGCCATGACGCAAATTTACTCGGAGCACCTTCTGGATTTGAAGTTCCTATCAAAGAATTCCGTCTAAACGCCGGAGCAGGCTTCGTCGTTGCAATTCTTGGAGAAATTATGACAATGCCTGGCTTACCAAAGAGTGCCGCAGCTTGTGACATGGACATGGATGAAGACGGGAACCTCGTCGGAGTCTTTGGGTGAGAAGATATGCGCATCATCAAGCGCGAGCATGAGCTCTACCGACTTCGCGTTGAATGTGAAGATGATTTGTGGACTCTCGCACGCATTTGCATACCTGGTAGAAGCCTAGGAATGATGGGTGAAAGACGTGACCAAACTACAGGTGGGATTGAAGGTGGGCGCGCTAAATCCGCTGAACGCAAGCATATGTGGATACGCCTTGGCATCGAATCTAATGAATTTCAAACATTCAGTGATACTTTACGAGTTCATGGCATTATCGAAGAAGCAAATTTTGACCAAGGGAGCCATCATACCCACATCATCCAAGTTCGAGATGAAGTGGAATTGACATCACTCGCTGGATTCCCCGCAGTTGATCATGCATTAGTAAAGGAATCATGCGCTGAAAGTGGCCGTGCCAAAGTAGCGATATTGGTCGTTGAAAGTGACGAGGCAGTTCTGTTTGAGGTTAGTAGTAGAGGAATGCGAGATACCGCAACATGGACAATGCGAGGAGGGGGGAAATATACTGGCGCCAAAATTAGCGAAAGCGTTTCCAAGAATTTCTTTGAAAAGATTGCAACGGAAGCAACTGAACAAATCCCAGAAGGAACGCCCACTATTCTTTGCGGACCTGGCCATGCTCGAGAAAAACTTGGAGTCTTGATTTCGGGCCCAAAGAAACTCATCGCAACAAGTATGGGAGGTAGGGCTGCAGCAAACGAGGTCATCCGAGATGGACTTGCAGGTGATGTACTGTCGGACCATGCAATGGTTCGCGAAACTGCTCTACTCGAGGAAGCATGGAAACGTATGTCCACAAATGGACCAGTTGCCTATGGCCGTGAAATGATAGAGAAAGCACTGGCAGAAGGTGCAATTGAGACTCTATTGATTAGCGCTGATGTCCTTCGAGACTCAGATTGGGAAATTGTCACTTCGGGTCTATCCAATATCGGAGCAAGCCTTGTACAATGTTCAACCGATCACGATGCTGGTGAGCAATTGATGGGAATGGGTGGAGCCATCGCACTACTGAGATTCAGGATGTGAAAAAGTGAAAGTCGCTTGGTTTCACGAAATCGAGGGTGAACTTCGAACAGAAATGCGTGGATTACGGTGGTTACTAATGCGAGCAGAGGACCTTCCTCATGCCACTGCAGCTTGGATGTTTGCAGAACTTGACGGGGTTTTCATCGGAATTGACCATCGCGGCACGAAATTTGAGTCTGGACTCCATAATCGAGCCATTCATCTACTCTTAGTCGATGATATCGAAGGAATATATGGAATTACAAAATTAATGACAAACGGGCAACTGGAAGACCATTTGTGGTAATTTCCCCGGTTGGATACAAGAGAAAAAAAGCGGAGTGGGCCCGGTGGGAATTGAACCCACGATCAACTCGGTGTAAGCGAGGTGTCATAACCGCTAGACCACGGGCCCAGACCGTCCACATGGCCCCTCTTCTTGAATGACACCCCTCTATATTCAAGAAGCATGGGCACTCGTCACTACCTGATGGATGAGGAAGCGCAGGCGATTGCGACCCGCCTTGTTCGGCGTCTCAGGGAGGTCGGAGCGACTATTACGGTCGCAGAATCTTGCACTGGTGGGCTTCTTGCAAGCACTTTGACAGATATTGCAGGTGCATCGGAATGGTTTGAACAGAGTTGGGTTTGCTACTCATATGAGTCAAAGATCATTGAACTTGAGGTTGAAGAGGATTTATTGGAGACAAAGGGCGCAGTAAATGCCCAAGTCGCTATCCAAATGGCGGATGGAGCCAGAAAGCGCTCTGGGGCTGACCTCGGGCTATCTATTACTGGAATTGCAGGCCCAGCACAAGATGATTCAAACAAACCAGTAGGTTTGGTCTATGTTGGAATCGCATCAAAACATTGGGCTAACGCGGAATCTGTCCAATTTGGTGGAACCAGATTTGAAAACAAAATCGCATTCGTTCACTTCGCTTTACAAACTGCGATTGATTGCTGGGATAATGCAAAAATCAGAGTCGAAAAAGTCCTGGAAAAGGAGGCTCAAGCTGCTGCAGAAAAAGCCGTTATTTTGGCACGAAGTGAAGCTGAACGTTCACGTAGGGCAGCCGCAGCAAAAGCCGGTGCGCCATGGCAAGATGAAGCATGGCAAGACCCCGGCAAAGCCGTGGGCGATGATGAAGCAGTTGATTGGAAAGAATGACCACTCACACTTCCTAGTGCAGGGTCTGCGATTACCTCATGTACGGGCTTCGATAGTCTTGAGCCATGCCAGCATCATGGGGGGAGATTTTCCCAGAATTGATGCGGGCGAAATTGATTGCCACTCGTGGAATCAAGGATCGACTTTTGGCACTAGATGACCCTTTGGGGGTTATCGCTACCTGCAAAAATGTCGGTCTAGAAGGCGGACAATTGACCGATGAAGTTCTCGATCGTCTAATCGCAGCATATTCACCAACTCCTAAACCGAGTATGCGAGATACTATTGGTCGCACAATTGCCCCAATCAATGAGCCTGAACCATTGACTATTCAATTTCGAAATAATTTACCCGATTGGCGTAAAGAGGATTTCCCAATGGACGCGACCGATTGTGATGTAGATCTTCTCGTCCACTACGATATCACTGGAAATAGCATTACTGAAGGTAAAATGTCTGACATAAATGCAGCGTTTTCCAACCGCCTGGAAAGACTTCGTAAAATGATAATCAAAAATTCAAACCTGCCGAGAAGTCCCATGGAAATAGCCCGGCTCCAAGCGGAAAAATCACGTTTCAAAGGGCGGGATAACATCGCTGTTGCAATCGGTCTTGTTAACGAACCACGACATACCAAGAATGGACATCTGATGTTTGCGCTTGAGGACAATAGTGGTGAGATGAGTTGCCTGCTAATGAACCGTCAAGGAGCTGATAGAATAAGAGAGCATATTCCCATTATTGAAGCAGGATTGATGCCTGATGATGTTGTAGGAGTTTCTGGAACATTCTCACAAAATGGTGACATGTTCTATGTTGATGACCTGCACTTTCCAATGCAAGATAAGCACGAAAAATCATATTCAGAACAAGGGGTATCTGTAGCATTTCTTTCAGATATTCATGTGGGCTCGAAAACATTCCTTGAGGCTCAATGGCACAAAATGGTCAACTGGTTTCATTCCGACCCACTGGCTCGTACAATCAAGTATCTGATTCTGAGTGGTGACTGTGTAGATGGCGTTGGTATCTATCCCGGCCAGGATAAAGAATTGGCCATCAAAGACCTCTACAAACAGTATTCAAGATTTGCAGAATTACTGGAACTTCTGCCTGAATGGGTAGAATGTGTAATGTTACCAGGGAACCACGATGCTGTACGTCCAGCTGAGCCTCAACCCACTTTAGAGCCAGAAATTCAACAGGACTTCAACACGACTACTTTTGTTGGAAACCCCTGTGATTTCAGTCTCCATGGTGTTAGGCTATTATCCTATCATGGCAAGTCGATTGATGACTTTGTTGCAGGATTGCGCACAGTCACATATTCGGATCCTGTCGAGGCAATGCGCCAAATGTTGCGTCGCCGACATCTCGCTCCACAATGGGGTGGGAAAACACCACTATCACCAGAACCAGAAGATGGCTTAGTAATCAGAGAAGTGCCGGATATTTTCGTAACAGGGCACGTACATGGACACGAATGTATTGACTTCAGAGGTACGACTCTAATTTGCTCATCGACATGGCAAGACCAAACATCATATCAGAAAATGTTGGGATTCCAGCCTAAACCTTGTATGCTCACAATAGTGAACCTAGGAACTCATCAAACTACAGCGATTCCATTCGCTTGATCAAAGGCCCAAATACGGCCTTAAGTCATCGAGATTCTTGCTTTCTACAACGGTAACACCTGCTTCAGCAAATGCTCTGAATGTGCCTTCACGGCTGGGATTGAAGCCAATAAATGTACAATCTTCTACAATCATTGAGAGGTCCATATCTGAATCGCCAACACAGACCAACCTATCTGATGGACAATCGATTATTTTGAGAAGCCGGCGAATGGATTCATCCTTACCCTTTGAAGGAACTCGTACTACTCCTTGGTCAAGCAACCAACCCTCTTCATCGAATTCAAAACCATTAGCAACCCAATCGTCGGCATTTACCATCGCAGCTATTGATTGGACATAGAGGTCTACTCCTGCAGAAATAATTGCTACATGCACACCTTTTGCTTGCAAATCGGCGACGAGTTCTTTCGCGCCTTTCATTAATTTGCAACCAGCGTATGCCCTAAAGATATCATCACGGTGAATCTGTGGAATCTTCTCCTTCCACATTGCAATATCTCGTGCCATAAATTCAGAATCACTGAATTCCCCTGCTAGAAAACGTGCTAGAAGATCAGATGAACTCGTACCGAAGTGATCGTGCAGAGTTCGCCAAGAACTAACTGAATCAGCCAGTACTCCATCGCAATCGAATGCGACGCAAAGGGGGATGAGTTTGGTCATGTGACTCATGCTCGCGTGGGGCTTCGCACACTTGAACTTGAGTCAGAAAAAAGAGAATAATAGGGCAGAGGGGAAGAGGGCCTAGAGCCTAAACTCCAGACCCCCTTGCCTTCAGGGGGGCTTCCCCCACCATCGGAGATGGTGGGTATTTCTTCTACAACATGGGATCCAACCGCCTCCGAAGAGGCGGCTGGTCCAGTTCCATCATTTCAGTCCAGCGTACCGGATCAGAAACTCCAGGTGCGGAGAACCGCTCCTGGCTGACCGTTTGGTGGTACGTAGCTGATGGTGATGGTGAGGTATTCCATTGCCTCTCCGCCAGAATCGACTGTGCGGACGAACAGAGTGTCACCAGTATTGAACTGGGAAACAACTGCACTTCCTTCAAAATCGACGCTATCAGCGAAGGTCACTGTCTTTTGGCTGTTCTCCGGAGAGAATCCGTAGACTGAAGTGTCGGCGAGGCTGAAGACCTCGTTCTGGTTACCGGCACTATTGACCCACTGAACGCGGACTTCAACTGCTTGTGTTGCTAGATCGACCTGGCTGCTGGTAATCTGGATTTTGTGGAATCCATCAACAGGGTCCAGTGCCTGACTGCTATCTAAGTCGAAGGTCAAACGAGGTACGCCTTTCACATCAGTGTCAGCGAGGCTCGATGCCCAGACATAGATTACACCAGATAGAACCACGGTGATTGCGACCATCAAGATGGTTGCAATAACTGGGCTCACAGCGGACTCATCATCTGCAAGTTCCTCAAGCTCCTCTACTTCCTCATCACGGCGGCTCTGGAGAACCAGAGCGCTCACGAAGAGTCCAGCAGCGCTGATAGCAATCAGCGACGGTGCGAAGGAAGGCACGGATGCAGTTCCAATCAAGCGTACGACAGCAGGTAGGTTGTCATCAGCTGCAGAGGTTACCTTACCGTTAGTACGTGGCTGAGCACAATCCGTTCCATCAGCATCAGAGGTCATGATGTTGTTACACCAGTCTTGGTCCTCTAGCATTGGGCGGCGATTGTTAGTCAGAGTCGCAGCAGCAGTAGATCCATCCTCATTAACAGACGAACGGCCAACTTGTCCAGGACAGCTCCACTCGTCACCTTGTACATCGTTTGAGTCGATGCATGAGTGAGCGTATGGGAACGCGTTACCGAAGTAGCGGTCAGTCTCAGACTTTGTTAGGTCACAAGTTTCGTCAACACAGGTTAGGACATCCATCTCGACCCATACCTTGGTGGTAGTGGTTGTGATGTAGACGTAATCAGACACCTCGATCTCCTCACCGTATGCAGGTGGGGTGACGTATTGGTATCCAAGGTCAACATATCCTTCAGCGTCAGCGTCGTTGTTGTTGTATCCGTTGGTCTTGAAAGACACCTTCAACATGTGGTCGTAGTTGTATGGTCCCATGTCACCAGCGTGACCGATGGTCACGGTGGTTGGCACGTAGGTCTTTGTCATGATGTTGGTAACTCCATTGAAGTCAAATCCAGGGGTGCTACCTCCATTGTTTAGAACATCACCAGTTTCAAAGTAGTAGTCAGGGACATTCTCAGCGACGTTGTCAACACGTACGTAGAGCGTTACACTGTCCTCGCCCTGCTGATAGTTAGCAGTGCTCATACCGTAATTTGGTATGTATGACGGTGCTGTTGCAGAGTCATGTAGGTACAATGTAATTGGGCAGAATTCTCCAGACAATGGGTTCTGCTGATGCTTTCCTCCATTGTTTAGATAGTCAACTTCCCACTCAGGTGCGTTGGTTGTTGCATCCTTAATCAGGTCGAACGAGATTGCGTCTCCGTTAATTGTGGCAGAGAAGTAGTTCTCGTAGTTACAAGTTTCAGCCTTGACGATTGTCCAAGCCAGGTCAGCATCCTCGTGATCGTTGTCATCCTTCATTGCGGACAGATCGTAGGTGAGGTTGGTGGTACTGTCGTCATCCTCTGTGAGGGTGACCTTCCATGGGAAGTTCGGAATGTCTCCATTGCCGTCACTGATTACAACACCGTTCGGGCGATCCCAATCCAATACCTCTGGAGCATCGTTAACTGGGGTCACGCTAAAGTTGACCTCGAAGTTATCTGCATCCACGTTCTCAGGTACCCAACTGTATCCAAGACACTCAGCTTGGCTGGTGTATGGATTGTAGGATGAAATTCCAATGAACAGGTTGTAGCAACCGGTGATGGAAATTGGTCCATACAATGGGTGGTTGAACGGATAATCAATCAGGTAGGTGTATGCAACACAAACCGACTTCATGTCAGCGGTTATTCCAGTAACACTGTTCTCACAGTATCCACCATCGTCCATTAGAGATAGTACGATTGTACACTCTCCACCAAGCTCGTTGAGCTGGTTCTCAGTGATTGTCAACTCGTTATTGCTGACGTGCACAGAGAATGCAGGACATGGGTCGTTACCAGCGGTTGTGGTGTAGCCATCTGGGAAGATGTCATTCCATGTGTCTGTGTAAGCAGTGGTATCGACACCGTATGCTGTGCTCCAGAAGTCTGTGTAGTTTAGACCACTGTATACGTTTGCGTAGGTATCGATGCTGCTGTCACAGCCGTCATCGGATCGGAATCCGCTGACCTTGTCGCCGTTAGCGTCCATGTACTCCTGGTACCAGATGCTTCCACAGCCATTCTGCATGAGCAGATATGTTAGCATGGTAACATTGTTCAGAGTAGGTAGGGTGTAGGTTGCAGTTGTCGTTGAATGAGCAGATGGGTCACCTGTCATGTCGATGTCCTGTAGACCACCAGAGTTAGTGACAATGATGCCAACCTCTGCAAAGAGGGCTGCAACACTGCTGTACTTCTTCTGGACGAAGTAAGGGTCGACACTTACGTCATCGCCCTTAATCTGTGCTCCCCAAGAGTACACCTGAGGCTGCTCGTTTGCCATGTCATTGGATGCCATGTCAATTACGTAGGAGCCAGTTGCGTTTGGTGCACTACCTAGTACCTTGCTTACAGATCCGAAGCCTTCATCGAGGACGTTCAGGTTACCTGCGCCGTCATCAGCGAATACCGGCATGCAGTCAGCACGGTCGGAGTTGCAGATGATTGGCTTGTCATTGACATTGGTAACAGTCCATGTGATGGTGTGGCTGTCAGATAGTCCGTGGCTGTCAACGACGTTGTAGTGGAACACGTATGTTCCGAACTGGTCGTTGTCAGGGGTCACGGTCATTGTCTGTCCAGTAAGTCCGCTGTCAAGGAGCATAGTTGGGCTTCTTGATGGGTCAGAATCATCGGTAACAGTCCAGGTTAGACTTGTGTCTGCATCCTGAACATCGTCAGCCTTGTCAGTGAGAGACAGTGTGTATGTTCCGCTGTCCTCATCGACGGTGACGTCAACTAGATTCTGAATTACTGGGCACGCTCGCAAGATGTCAACAGATTCCCACGTATTGGTGGACATGTCGACATCGTTGATGGTTCCCCAATCCTCTGCACATGTTGCATCAACCTTGACAGATATGTCGTAGGTCTTAGCTGCGCTTGGAGTGTTGGATCCAATATAGCTACGGTAAATCAGTAGGTGGTTGCGTAGGTCATCTCCACCAGATAGATCGCTGTGTCCCATGAGGAGAGTAATCTCATCATCGAATGTCTGGGCGTTAGCACCAGTTGCGATACTCTGGGTTGGGTGGACGCTGTCTACCTCTCCACTGGATTCATCCTGAACAACTGCAAGAACACGTACTACTTCGGAAGGTTCTCCGATGCAAGTCCATGGAATTGCGATTTCAGTGTCTGTGTCGCCAGAATAACCAATGTGGCTGGATAGTCCCATGCAAGCAGCGGTAACATCAGCCCAGCCGGTGAAACCGTCGACCTTCAGTCCGTTGTTGCCGGATGCTCCATCCTCTGCCCAGAAGACATAGTCTGCTGCGAATGGCAGGTTGTGTGCGACATACCAAGACTGGCCAACGGTGTTTCCACCGGTGCTGGAGTCGATGTAGATCTGCAAGTCTGCAGTTCCCATGTCTACTCCAGTTAGTGCAAGGTAGAGGTTGTTAGCGTCCCAGGATACGAGGAAGTCCTCGCTACCGTCGCCGCTCATTACACCAGGCATTGCATCGTCAGATGGGTTCAGTGTGTTACCGTACCACTCGCCAAGGTCACCATCAGCTGCAATGTATGCAGTGCGGTAAGCCGGGGAGACGTATGCTGCTTGCTGGTCATCGGTGGACTTAATCATCACACCAACATCGCTTGCAGCGCCGCCTAAGTGGCTTGCGTTAAGGTTCAACAAGTTACCCTCATGGATGACAGCGGTGCCATCAACGATGAGTTTAGCAGCATCAATTGTGTTGCCAATAGAGGTAACGGTCACATAGGACCCAGCATCAATCTGTGTTGTAGATTCAGCCCAGGACATGTTCTCGATGGTACCTTCAGCGCCAGAACCAGCCATTAGGGTGGTAGCAGCGTTAGAAGTTCCGCCATTCCAGCGGAAGTCTACTCCATCGGTATCCAGTCCGTATAGACCAGTTGTGCTCATATCTGTAGCATCGATTGTTGATGCTCCATTAACGTGCATTGCAGCTCCTGTGCTGCCAGCGACTAGAGTTGCTCCGTCGACTACTACTTCAGCATCTTCGATATATGCTCCGTAAGCGCCACCAGATAGGAGAGCGTCACCGGTTAGGGTTAGTTCTCCACCGTACATCTCAAGTGCGGTTCCGAAGCCAGAGACTTCAGTTCCGTCAAGAGTTAACTCGTCGTTTCCGCCTACTACAGATACTCCAACACTAGACATGCCGGAACTGCTGCCTGAAGATACGGTTACGTTGCCTTGCATCCAAGTGTGGACGCCACAGCTGTATCCGTAGGTTCCTGCAGTGTAGAAGGTTCGGGTGTAGGTTGAACCAAGGTTCATTGTTCCACTAGACGACCATAGAGGTGAGCCACCAGCATCGACATCATCGGAGATGATAGAGTGAGGTTCACCAGTACCACTGTTGTTGTAGTACTCATTAGCTCGCCAGCGGATGGTATCGCCTTCATTGATGTTGATGTTCTCAGGTGCGAATGCGTTAGCATTTATTTGCACACTCTTGACTTCTCCACCAGATCCGCCAATTGCGGAGAAGGTAGATCCATCATCAGAGAGGTCACATCCATCGGTAACTAGTGCGTTCTCCATGGTAGCAACTGTGTTGCCGCCGGAGATAACCGAGGCTGAGCCACAGTCTTCTGCCCAGATACCAACTGCACTTGGTGCAACACGGCCAGAGGTCTGGCCGATGTCGTTGTTGGTAATTTCAACATTGTATCCGTACTTGATACCGTCAACAAGAATTCCACCGTCTGCATCGACGAGTGTGTTTCCGTCAATCACGCCGTATCCATTTCGTGAATAGATACCTGCGTGAGACGAATCACTGTCTCCGTAGATGACGTTGTTCGTCATGGTCCAATCTAATGCACCACGCATGTAAATCGCTTGTTGCGAATTGTAGAACGTGTTGCCATCAATCAGTAAGTCATCTGTTGTAGCGTCCTGGGTGTAAATACCGTATTCCGGTGAAGATGAACCCTTGAACACGTTGTTAGTGATTTCAACTCCATCTGAGTATGAGTTCAGCATGAACCAAATCTCAAGCCCTTCAGTGTCGATGAACGTGTTACTGTCAATGATCGCATCGTCAGCACCCCAGTAAGACTGGTTGTATTGGCTGTAGAAGTTTGTCCTTCGAAGGGAAATTCCTACTGCACAATTAGATAGCGTGTTACCACTAATTTCAGTGTTATTACTACCACCTGCATTCAAACACATGTCCTGTAGAGCATACGCTCCAAGAGGAGAGCGGTCTCTAAAGTGGTTAATGACGGTGTTCTTCACTACGTAGAAGTCGGCACCCCAATTGTATGCTGAACCTGCGTAATTGTATCCCCATGTGGAGACAATGGTTGCAAGGCCGCTAAAGGATGAGTTCTCAACGTTTGGAACGATGTCGTTCCATCCAGGGTAACCAATGTACATACCTTGTGTTTTGCCTTCAGAAGTAACTGCAGTTGCAACTGCTTCCACATTGTGCATGTATAACTCAGCCCCGTAAGGGTAAGTTGACATCCACCATGAAGCATCGTAATAGGTGTACGAACCAGTTGAAAGAACAGTTGTTCCATTCCAGTTGTGGGTAGAGTCACCATCGAGATACAAGATAGCAGCGTCCATCATAATGACTTGATTACTCATGTCAAGAGGTGTAGCACCATAGTATCCGTACTCCTTCAATCCTGAGGAGTATGTTCTCGAAGAACCAGTGTTCAAATTGTTTGCACACGCTGCGGTCAGTACATAGCTAGTAGATGTGAAACTATAGCAAATACGTGCATCAACACTATCGACGAGGTCCATAGTGTGCGAGTTTCCAGAGGTATCTGTCAATGACAATGAGTCAAAGGCATATCTGAAATCTCCAGCGTTGCTGGAAGAACCACTGTAATAGTAAGATCCAACCTTAGCAACAGTAACTGCTTGGTATCCACTCAATGGGACGACTGTCTTACCTGAGCTGTCCACAGTTATTGTGGTAAAGCGAAGATCAGTAGCATCACCATTAGTATCGGTTGCTGCATATCCAGTGACAGATCCGGCTGCGTTCTTTAGAACAACATTTGCTCCAGATACTACACCTGAATCTGCTTCTACACTAATATCGAGTAATCGAATACGGTTGAAGACTCCAGAACCTGTGGAAGCAACGCTATCAACATCAATGTCTCCTTCGACGAAGTCAACAGTTGCTGAACCCGTGATTAATACATCTGCACTATTTGCAAAGGTTGAATCAATCAAGGTTAGTTTACCTGTACCTGCTGTTTCAATTCCAACACCGTTGGTAGCGAGGTTCATTCCAGTCCATGTAATATCCTTACTAGATTTTGAACCGAACTTGATCGCAGATCCTGCGACATTCTCAATGGTTCCATCTAGAGCTCCTGCTACGTCCTTAACGTAGTAGACACCAGCCAATGCTGCTCCATCTACTGCGAGATTAGACATGTCAACATTACCAGATGCTGCTGCACCTAGTAGAGCACCGTAGTTTCCTCCGTTGACAGCTAGGTTGTCAACTGTGGTTACTGCAGATCCTGTGACTTCAAGACCAGCATTAGTAGGGTTGGTCACTGTGATTGCATCAAAGTTTGCTGCAGCCCAAGAGCCTCCGATTTCAATACCGTTGTCAGCACCAGTGATGGTACCGGACGAGAAACTTGGAGTTCCTGATTCACGAGCGTATACACCCATGTCATCTTCGTCACCTGGATCGTTTCCAGATCGAGCAACGACTTCAAGTCGGTCCTGATAGTTGTCAGCACGGTTGTGCAGAACGTCGAAATACATGGTTGCACCAGTAATGTTGCTTCCAGATACATCCACTGCAGGGAACGCTAGTCGAGTACCGTCACCTGGGTTGTTGTAGTACGAATAAGCGTAGTTGAGACATACGTTGTAGTTGCCCCATAGGCCATTGTACCCTTCAGGTGGCTTGTATACACCTTGTCCACCGTGGTAGGAGGTGTAGTAGTATCCCCAGTACATCATTGGGTAGGTCTGTGACGGTGTTCTGTCAGTATCTTCCCAACGGAATCCGAAGTCAGTTGGGTAGTCTTGGTAAGACCCGCCAGATGTGTATCCACCGTAGTTTAGCAAGTAATAGAAGTAATTGTAGCTATACCACTCTGTGTAACTGTAACCGTAATAGCTGCAGTGCCACGATGGTGCACCAGCAGCGCCTCCCATAGAACCGTCATAATAACCGTCATGAGTTTCATCAGTGACATTCCACTTGTTACCCATGTTGTCCTCTAGTTCGATGTTCAAACGATCGTAGATCATGTAATACTTCGAAGTAGCATAATTGTACGTTGGGTGAGCGTTTCCTCCACCGTAGATAGAGTTGAGTCCAACCTGAAGGTAATCGTCAGTTCCTAAGTAGGAAGTGAGGTCGATTGCGTAGGTTGTCCAACCAGTAGACTCGCCAGATAGCAAGGTACTGCGGTAGATTGTAGGTAGGCTCATTCCACCGTAAACATCCACACCGACAGTGTTGTCAGTTAGGGTAAATCCGTTTACAGTTGGTGCTGCGTTGTACGAGTAGATTCCAGTAGCTGCATTCTTGACAACGATGTTGTCGACTGCGCCGCCGCCACCCTCAAACATCAAACCGATACCGGTCTGACCTGAGTTCATGATGGTCGAATCATCAAAGTCGAGAGTACCACCGTTAACATAGATAGTAGCCTCAGAAGCTGATGCGCCTGCATTACCGTAAATCATCGAAGAGTTGAACACAGTCAGGCTTCCGGAATCAAGGTTGATTCCACCTGCTACATTCGAAATTACTCCATTGTCAACGATTAGGCTACCGCCATCCATATCCAAGTTCAATGGGTAGGTCGCCGAAAGGGCCTTGAGGGTTCCAGTCGAAGTGGAGATTGACTCCAAAGTCAGGGAACCACCATTGCTAATGGTTAGGGTTGGGCTGTTTGTAGCATCGGATGCGACACGGAATACGCTTCGCATGATGATGCTACAACCGTCGATATTCATGTCACCAGACATGGTAACCTTACCTTCCCAAATGTATGTGTTAGTAACACTGTCGTATCCAAGTTGTGCTTCTGGATGAGTTAACAGATAGTTACAGTCCATGTTGGTTCCGTTAAGAGCAACTGGAGCTGGCTCAAGGCGTAGCTCGATTGTGTCACCGGCACCAAAGCTTCCTGGGTACCATGCATCAGTAACGAGTGTCTCGTTCTGACCAGATGGTCCCCATGCTGCTAGGTTGTGGTCGGTGTAGGAGTTACCTGAGTCATCAGATGTGATAACCCATGTATCTGCTGTACCTGTGGAATCGGTCTTGTGAGTTCCAACAGTGAACAGACCTGCGCCTCCGTCAACAACGGTTGCCTGAACAGTGTGTCCGGAGCGGTACGACTTGGTACCGCTACCGAGCAACTTGAACACCTTAACGGTAGCAATGCCACCAAAGAAGATGTCTCCAGAACTTCCAGAGTTAACATTACAACCAGAACTTCCGTCACAGTCTGTGCCATCTTCGCTAACGCCGATTAGAACAATCTTTCCGTTAGTGGATGCCTTTGCCATGTTTTGGAATGACGAAGGCATCGAAACTGTACCATCACCGATGGTGATTGCAGAGTTTCGTGCATAGATAGCATTCTGGTTACCGGTATATGTTGCATCGACATCGCTCAGAATAATAGTGTTCGGAGCTGCCGAGTTTGAACAGGATCCAGCGACGTAGTCAGTGTCAACATTGTTACCCACCAGGGTGTATCCACAGCCAGAGACTGAGATTCCAGTTGTTGCCCAGTTGTCTCCTCCGATAACATCGAGGATGGTCGCACCTGGTGCGTTACCTAATACAGTCAATGCTCCGACAGAAATGTCGTCGAGAGATGGTGCTGTTCTGGACATTGTCAGGTCACCAGCAGTTAGACCGCTGATGATTGCCGAGGACCCGGATGGTCCATTTGCTGTGCTTGAACTGCCACCTGGTACGATGCTGAAGTCAGCGCTTCCCATATCGACTGTGTCCATAGAGATGCTGTCAAGAGCACCGGTGCTTCCAGAGGAGTAACCGTCTGCGACTAGGTTGTAGACATACAGAGCGCCTTCTCCATCGGAGTTCAACACTGCTCCGCTCTGAGCGGAGGTAGTGCTTCCAGTAACGTTACTAATCCAGACATTCTCAAGATCAACATCAATGAGATTCACATTGGAATCGCTGATGTCAACATTCTCCATTGTAAGAGATCCTGCAGTGCTTCCTGGATAGTTGACGACCGCTCCACCCCAGCTGTTGCCGTTGGTGTTACAGTCATCCATTGTACCATCACTTAGTGTGACCTCAGAATCTTCTGCGAAGTTGAAACAAGCATCTGCTGCTCCGTTAACTTCGAAGTCCGACATTACAAGGACTGTTCCCTGGCCGGAGCCGTGGGAGAACGCTTCACCGACATTGGTGAAGGTTACATGGTCCATTGTGAAGTTGCCAACGTTTGCGTTACTACTTGGGGAAGAGCCGTGGCGACTTCCTGCTGCAATAGCTGCATCGGTTGTATTTGCAAAGTCTACGTACGACATTGCGTGGCGGTCATCGGTTCCTTCAGGAGTGCTGCAAGCACCTGTGAACGCTAGTCCCTTCCATGAGGTACCACCCATACCCTCGAAGAGGATTGGGTCAGTTGCGTTACCTGTTGCTGTGAACGTGTCACAATTACCATCAAAGGAGATTCCCTTTCCGTTTGCAACCTGTATAACTACACCAGGCTCAATGGTCAAATCGCCACTGATTGAAAGGTAGTCGTTAGTTGGGTTGATTCGAATCGGTGAGTCAATCAGGGACCAAGTGTGTGGTCCGCCGGTTAGATCCGCGGATAGGTCTGTTCCCTTACCCTCGAATGGAACTACACGAGTCCTGAGAGAACAGTCCAGTGCGGAGTTGTCATAGCAGTAGTAACTGCTGTAGTAACCCCACCATGGAGCAATTGTTCCAGGTCTAGCGTATTGATTTCCAGAGTATGGAAGATCTGGCATGTTGCTGTACCAAGTGGTGATGGACTGCTGTAGTGCAGTAGATCCATCGTCCTTGAGGTACATGCTACCCATTCGACTAAGGTGGACACGGTTCTTCGAATCGGAACCATTGTATTCGGTACCGAAGTATTCGAAGGTGAATCCATCAGGTAGGTCGATGTTTGCGTTGCATCCAGACTTGTAGGTATTCCACCAGTAGGATGAGACACAGTATGAACCATATGGGCCACCATTACTGGTGCCAGCAATAGCTACATCGTATGTTGGTAACTCGAGAGCGAGTCCAGCATCGAATTCTTCGTAGCCGTGTCCATTACTGTCAGTACCAATACGGTAGTTGGTAGTGTGAACATTTGCGCCAGCCATGTACGCTTGTGATTCACGTAGCGTAGCACCCTTGGTACGAGTTTGGTCTTGATATCCAACTGTAGCGTAGTCGTAGTATGTCTGGCAACCAGTATCATACTGGAACTCAATCTCATTGGTTACGTCATACATTAGCACCTGGTAGGTACATGTGTAGGTCTGTGTGTAACCCATGTCGTGCCACTCGACAATGAAGACCTTAGTTGGGTCTCCAACCGAAAAGGAGTTAGTCGAAGTGGTGTTTGTATTGATTCCTGACGATGCTGGTGAAACATCCTGTGAAGTAGCGTAGTATTCAACGCTGCTACTACGTTCCATATCATCTAGAGAAGTAGACCAATCACATTGTCCAGTTACGCATGATGCGCGTGACGAACTAGGTGATAGAACCTTGGAAGTCCAAGTACCAACAGTTCCATCCGCATCAGTAATGCGGTAGTACATTGTTGGCCCTACTCCGGCAGTTGTAGATACATTCAGACCAGATGGTGGCTCTCCTGCATCTCCAATTGTCCAAGTGAAAGTTCGGTCCTTCGAATGCGAGTCACGCATTGTCATGTGATCCATTTCAGGAGCGTAGGTGTCTGGCATTGGAGCGACGCTTGCTACCTTGTAGCTAACTCCGCCAGTAGATGCCATACGACCGTAGTATCCAGTTCCTTGTGCAATTCCATTCCAGTTGTAGCTGGTACTGTAGATGTAGTAGTATCCAGAAGTACACAATGGGTTGGAACTGGACGAACGGAAGAAGTACATCCATCCGTTAGTACCGACACACATCCAATTTGACTTGGATGAACTGTAGGTTGCGTTCCAATCGTGCTTACCGAATGTTCCGGTGATGTCACCGGGGATATCGACTAGATAGGCATCGGTATAACCGTAAGTTGACCTCTTGTTAGCGGATGTTCCGCCAGAGAGAGTATCTTCGATTCCAGTTTGCATACCGGAGGAATCCACGTCTCCATCAAGACCAACTATTGCCCAATCATTTAGAGTGCTATCGTAAAGGTAAATCAGGTTCATTCCTGGACCGTGCTTTGCGCTAACACTGATGAAAGAGGATGCTTCGCCATCATCAACGTGCATATTCAATCTTCCAGACTTGGTACCACCCATTCCATTGTATCCGTAACTCGGGGTTGTAGTCCAGTGAATAGCCCACTGATTGTAGAAGTAGTAGTTATCGGTACCGTACCAGCAGGAATTGCTTCCAGTTCCACAGTCACTTGTATCGAATTCCATTACATACTCATCAGAGTTGTCATAATATGTCAACTGCTGATCGAAGAACTTGTTCGGTGTGAATGCTGAACCTGCATAGCGGTCCTCGATTAACACTGTCATCTTCTTGTCATCTACGCCATTAACAACATCATCAACAAAGAACCAGTATGTGGTTGATGGTGCAGTTGCTGTGCTTGGAGTTCCAGAGCCACCAGATGGGTCGGTTCCTGAATTTGCCGTTGAAGCCAAGTCCTGGAATGCCCAGTAGTAGTTCACATAGTCGCCAGTGGAGATTCCACCGGTCTTTGCCTTGAACATACAATCACTATCAGATGATGAACAAGTTCCAATTGTTGTCGCCTTAACAGCGGTGTAAGAACCGTTGTTAATCGAGTAATGGAGGTGTGGTGAACCAGCAGTGGTTGTATCGATTCCAGACATATCCTCGAATACAGCGTGGAATTGTCTAGCACCTTCCTTGTAGGAGGTTATTCCAGAATATGGCACGAAATTGCTCTTTGGAGCGTCCGTGTCAGATCCACCGGAGTAAACAACCTGAAGATAGCTGTTCGAAGAACCACCGTTGTATGCGTAGTGGTAGATATAGGTCGAAGTGGTATAATGTGAACTCATTCCGACAGTTCCACCATTAGCAATAGCTGCTGTAATGTAGGTATGACTACCAGATGTAGCAGCACAAGTAGTTGCGGTGTTACATAAGTTGGCAGTCTTCCATCCAGTTCCTGTAGAGAAGGTTGCAGCACCTGCTGAGTTCCAAGCGGAACTAATCATCTTACGCTGAGTGGTTCCACCATAGCCGTAAGCTATTGTTGAAAGCGCACCTGAACAGGATGCAGATGGAATAGACCAGCTGTATCTGTTAGACAATCCACAAGATTCCATTACTACTGCAGTAATTGAGTTAGAGGAATAGCTGTAACTGTAACTAACATACTGCTTCCACTGAACTTTCTCAACAGTTGCACCAGTAGGTAGAGCGTTGGAACTGGTAAAGGTGTACTTGTTCCAAGGCAAGTAGTAAATGGTAGCGTAGTAGCGGTACATGTAGCGGTATGTTCCGGAGTAACAGTTAGCGTAGTAGACATAGCAGTATCCACCAGAGCCACTGTAAACCTTGACCGATGGGTCGATTGCCAGAGGGTACTGGCGATCTTCATCCAATAACCATCCACTTTCTACAGCAGTAGTAATGACCACTTCTTGGCCAAACGACTGAATGAAGTAAGTTGCATGGTATGGCTCATCTGCTTCCATTTCCATAACTATTGGAACTGGGATGGTAGCAAGTACCTCTCCAGTTTCCAAATTGCGGATTGTGAGTTCGTCCTGAGTCTGGGTTATTTCCTCATTGAGAAGATCTTCTCCAAGGAATAGTCCATGACCTACAGGTATGCGCATTGTTTCCATTAGACCTAACCATGCAACATTGTCCTCTAGGACTGGGCGTTCGCGAATCACGAGGTTCTGCTTCAGTTGGTTCTCTTCGACTGAGTAGTCGATATCGAAACCTTCTGCGATAGGGTAACGCAGAACGTTACCTCCAACAGAGACTTCCTCGTTCGATGGAGTTGCCATATATGGCATAGGTGATCCACCGGATGCGTCCAGAGTCATCACTATCGGCTTGATACCGGTAATGATTGGATCCACGTTCTGGTGGACCTGGATCGAAACACCGTTATCAAGCTCGCTTGGGAAGACAACTTCGTATACGTTGTCTTTTACTTCCCAACCGTCAACGGTTGCTTCGATATTGAGGTCTATCTCTTCCCAAGAACCATCGCGCAAAAAGTGCATCGGTTCTGCGGAAGTCAATAGAGCAGTATTTCCATCCTCGGTGAGGAAGGCTTTCTGCTTCAGTGACCTCATGCCCTCTAATTCAGAGGACGCATCATATTCATACTGTACTGGCTCATAGACCTCAGGGAGTGCGAAGTAATCTTCGCTTGCTTCGTTCGATTCAACAAACTCTGCGGTCTCCCCTGGGGTAGCGTCGTTCTGCACCAGACCTGTCATTGGAGACAGGGCCATCAAAATGCAGAGCAGTAGGGCAATGCCCACGCCACCCATGGCGGTCTTCTTCTTCGTGTTCTTGCTTACCAACATCACGTCATCAACTCCTTACGGACTTTATGTAATGCATCTCAGGCTTTGTATCCCTTATGAGGATTGGGGTACATGCGCTTTTACAGAGTCGTGGAGTGAGGGCTTCTGGAGAGTGGTTTCAAAAAAAAAAATCCGCAGTTCATGCGCCTACTAGGCAGCGGGATCTTTTCTCGTTTTCAAGGTATAATAATACTTGGTTAAACGGCTTACTACGAGTATAAACTGAGGCATTGACGCCGTCGAAAAACAACTCAAAATCAAGGATTATGGATTTTACATTTTGTTATTATGGTAATATTTACATTCAATTAGACTACCCTTAGAACAATAATTTCGAAAAATCAAAAAAAATGCAACAATTAGATGTAAAAAATACATCGCTCTTCGCACGCGCGCATGTGCGCGTGTGAGAGAACTGCAAATCTCAAGACAGAATTCACACCGATGAAATAATCTGGATAAGCTATATTCTCAACAAGATGTTACAGATAGAGATCAAGAATAGTGAACTTCTGAAGTAAGAACTCGAAGTTCGTTAAGAGATTGAAAGAAAGGGGGGGTGCCCTGAGAAGCGGCGAACCGCTCCTCAGGGCCTCTCCAGCGCTTTGCGCTGTATTCTAGCCTACTGAGGTTTGCAAGTTATCTGAGATCAGTAATCCCAGTCCTTGCCCTCATCGCCCTCTCCACCACGGGAGAGGATGAAAGCTCCAACTACGAAGGCAACGACCACTAGGCCGATAATAACGCCCCAGGTCCATCCTGGAACACCTTCTCCGCTACCAGCGCTACCAATGTCCTCACACTCTTCAAGTGGAAGGAGGGTGTCACAGGGGTCAGGATCGGTTGAGTCGCGCTCTAGAATCATGCTGTTCAGAGCGACGTCGTTGTTGTAGTTGCCCATAGCATCGACACCAACTGCGGTGAAGTGGTACATACCATCTGCTCCAGGCTTACCGACATCAGCGGTGGTTGCACCAGACGCTGCATCGACACAGTTGGAAGAAGGCATATTTCCAGCAACACTCCAAGATGCATCTCCGAAGCAGACCATCCAGTGGTCAACATCAGAAGCATCTCCGGCGACAGTCCAGGACACAGTCCATGTATTGTCATCCTTGTTGGAAATGGTTAGAGCATCTGCAGTTGCATCTCCATCGACTCCGGAGTCAGCAGTTGCTGATGCGGTTGCGATAGTAGGGTTGCAAACAGGTGCAATTTGGTGGCACAACTCGATGGTGACTGTGTAAGTCTCACCGTGGGTGGTGTAGGTCTGACCGTCAAGGCGTAGCGAAGTAGTGCTTACATTCATTGGCCAATCGCCATCTGTAGTAGTTTTACAGTTGCCTGCGGAATCACAAACGCTGATTTCGAGGCGGTCCATTGTATCAACAAGTGTTCCTGTGTATCCCCAAGTAGCATCGATGTGGCCGCCTGCAGAGGCAGTCATTACGAGACCGGATGGGTTAGCAGCAGGTGGAGATACTACAACTAGTTCTCCTCCCATTAGAGCGATTTCTCCACCGGATAGTACAGGACTTGCGGCTGCAAGTGTAATATCAATGGTTCCGTCATTACCTGCTGTACTGATGGCTGCATCTAGCATAGCCCACATACCGTTAGGGGAGACGTAGAACACAGAGGTTGGTGTCATAGCAGCAGCATCATACCCGATGGTAATCGACTGTGCATGAACATCTTCAGTACCGTAAGTAGTCACTGGACTGTAATCTAGAACTGCCTCAGAGGTGTACTCACCTGCGTATCCGAATGCGGTTAGATCCTTGGTATGAGTATCGGCTGCGTCATGTGCTAGAGCAATAGTGAATTCATTTACACCGTTGTATGTTAAGTCGTACTCCATTGTGAAATCACCAGTAGCAGCAGTTGCAACTACGTGATTCCAAATGAATACATTTGTCGAGTCACTAGCAAAGGATGAGTATGCATCGAAGACTGTTACGCTGTATGCGTGAACTCCTGCCCAATCACTGTCAACTGGCATCAACATACACTGTGAGAATGAGGGTCCATCACCGGTGCACGGTGACTCCTGTCCCTCAACAAGTCCTGGGTGAGTCCATACATAGCGTAGGGTCATTCCAGCATCATCATCAGCGTCAATAGCATCTGCGGACAGAGTAACCATTGACTCAGAACCGAGAATAATTGCGCCATCATTCTCAAGAGTTAGAGTAACAGATGGGCGGTTATTCATTGCGATTAGCTCGTTTAGTTCAGCATCATCGTTAGATGTGGACATATCGGTAACAGTTCCACCTACCATCGAAGCGGTAGCAGAGATATCATAGATTCCAGGTGCGAAATCAAAGAAGATGCACGCTTGTCCAACTTCCATGACTGACGGCATCGTTGGGTCGTTTCCAATTAAATCGTGAACATAGTCCTGACCAAATCCATTCATGCAACTGTCAGCAACTTCTGTGTATACATTACCTGATATGTCTGTAATACTGAAAGACACGGACCAATCGTATGTTTGCATCATGTCACTACCAAGGTGGCGAACAGATGCTTGAACTGTACTCATTGATGGATTTAGAGGACCTTCGGTTAGACCAGGCATAGATGGTTGACCCATTGGGTTTCCATCTCCATCCATTTGGTATCCTTGATTCACAACTAGTGAAGATACACCAATGTCGTGGAATGTCTGGACCTTACCTTCGATTTCATCCTCACTTGTGGATGCAACATCATCTTGCAGATAAGTTACCTCACAGAAGTGAACGTTGGTCTCAATTATAGGATCGCCTGCTGCGGAAGTTCGTTCAACTGTCTCTTCACACTCAGCCATCTGTCCATATAGGACATAACTCACAAGATTGACCTCAATGGAGTAATCTCCAGAGGTACCACTTGTGTCAGGAAGAACATTTCCAAAGAATTCCCAAGTATCTGGTGTAGCCAGAGTATGACGAGGATCTACGGA
>Ga0315327_10000285_pt1 | contig 24460 bp, 15 predicted proteins | sample M110032315metaG_FD_203460 | JGI IMG/M metagenome (GOLD analysis project Ga0315327, IMG submission 203460) | Ammonia-oxidizing marine archaeal communities from Monterey Bay, California, United States - M1 100m 32315 | ecosystem: Environmental > Aquatic > Marine > Coastal | place: USA: California... | reverse complement strand
CGCTAACGCAATCCGCTGACGATCGAAAACCACATCAAACTCACCTTCCAGGTTCCGGTAGGCATCGGTTTCAGTGGCGACGATTTTCTGAACCATCGAATCCGGCAAGAAAGTTGCCGGTGGTTTCTCCCATTGATAAAAGACGAAGACCAAAACCCCTAATAGGAGGATCATAAACTGCATCGGCACTTTTAACAGTGCATTGAACATAAGCCCCAATCGGCTATCACGGACGGACTGACCTGACATGTAACGCTGAGCTTGTGACTGATCCGTCCCAAAATAAGATAGGGAAAGGAAAAACCCTCCCAGCAATCCTGACCACAAAGTGTAACGCTTATCGATATCGAACGAAAAATCGACCACGTTCAAGCGACCCAAAGAACCCGCAATTGTCAGATTTTCGCTAAAACTAGCATGTCCTGAGATTTTGTAGACAACGATCCCGAACGCTATAGCCATACCAGTCAATATGACGCTCATCTGGTATTTATGCGTCAGACTCACTGCGTGCGATCCGCCAGTCACCGTATAGATAACCACTGCCAACCCAACACCGACAACCGTCGCATTCATGTTCCAGCCAAGTACGCTCGTCAGAATGATGGATGGAGCGTAAATCGTAATACCTGCCGAGAAACCACGTTGTATCAAGAATATGATACTCCCCAAAGTCCGCGTTTTCGAATCGAAGCGATGCTCCAAGAATTCGTAAACCGAGCATAACTCTAGCTTGTAATACATAGGGACGAACACGACGGCGATGAGGATCAAAGCCAATGGCATGCCGAAGTAATTCTGCACGAAAGCCATCCCGCTATCGTAAGCAAGGCCGGGGGTCGACAGAAAGGTAATCGCGCTCGCCTGAGTCGCCATAACCGACAAGCCGATCGCTCCCCACTTATTGGAACTGCCCTTTAGAAATTCATCCAGTTTCTGATCGTTCCGCGTCTTCCAGACACCGAAAAATACGATCGCGATCAAAGTCGCACTTAGCGTTGCAATATCAAATCCACTCATAATCGCCTAATCAAAGGTCTTGGTCAGCCAAGCGAAAAACGCAATTTGCGCCGCCAGGAATCCTACAACGATCAGGTATAACCTGGTCCATCCTTTAGAGCTCTCGTCTTCGAAAGACGACGAGGTTTCATTGTTCGAATCAGTTTCCATGACCTAGTGATATGAGATTTACAAATAAACGAATAGCGCCTGCGTTGCCCTCCGGAAGTTGCCTGAAAAACGAAAGCCCCGTGTAAGCGTACCACCCTTTCCCGTACTGGGCAACCAGAAGGCCACCGTCTCTAGCGGGTTCACCTCGGTCGTTAGCCGACAGAAGCGATGCGTAGGAATCATCCCATGAAGATGCGTAGTACAAGCCGCGTTCCTGTATCCAATTATCGAAGTCGCCTTTGACAATTCGATTGGGAATATTGAAAATCGGATGGTCAGGCTGCAAAATGCGCATCTCTACTTTTTCCTCGGATACGCGATCTCTGGACAATTTAATCGGATAAGGGGCAGTGAAACTCGATTTGGTTCGAAAGCTGGTTGTGTTGAACTGCGAAATCACAGTCCCGCCCGCTTCCACATAGGCGAGTAATTCATCGAATCGCTTATCAAGACCCGCATGGGCATCGAAAACCCGTGGTCCCAAGATGACCGTGTCATATCCGACGAGGCGTTCCCGGGCGATTTCCTCCACCGGAATACGATCGATTTCATAACCAATTCGCTGAAGCGTCTCCGGAATAGTATCGCCAACGCCAACAATGCAAGCAATTCGATTTCCAGCCCGCTTCAGATCAAGTCGTACCAATTTCGTTTGGACTTTCGACAAGATCGCCTGACGACCAATGTGCTCGTAATCGATAGGCTGAGACCCCAACTCGAAGCGTGCTCCTTTCGCATTCGTCGCATGAAAGGACAACAAACCCTCGGATCCCTCTTCTGGCGGCGTCACTGTAACGCCAATCACCGCGCTTGGATTCCGTTTCGTTAAAGCGAAATCCGGATTCTCAACCTCAATTGTCCAACCGTTCGGAGCAATGACGTTCAATGATCCGCTCTGATCGCCAACATTACTCGTCACAGATACCTCAATCCACTTCGGTTTCGTATCTTCGAAAAGCGTTACGGCGGAATCGGCTGCCAAAACCAGCTCCGGACGGATAGCCACGATCTTATGAACTTCGCCCTTGATCGGGTCGCTCACGCGCTCGATTGCGGGAACCGAAAGCGGAATCACCCTACCCTCAATTTCGAGTTCCGCGGTCACCTCGATCGGCGACGGCACATTCTCCAATTCCAAAAGACGTTCATTCTCAAAGTGATATATACCCGCATCAGGCGGCGTCTTCAGCCAAAACGGTTGCGTCAACGGGACATCGGCAGGAAGCTTAAAGCCCAACTCCACATTTTCAACACGATCAGCCTCAAGGGACTTATTCAATTTCTCAATACGTTCTAGACCAATACTAGCTGGCCATTGATCGCTATCGAACAAACGAGCTTCAAGGCTTCGAAGAGTTACCCCAACCGGAGAACGATTGACAAGCTCTACTTCCAAAACGACGTCCTCGCCTGGAGTTAAGTACGAATTCTCAGATCGTGCTTGGACATGAATTCCCATCGATGCTATAATAACCCGATGCAAGGCAGCTCGTTTCGATCGCGTCAGTTTAGACTCTGGCAGAGCTTCCATCAAGGCGTCTAGCTTGGCCAATTCCGGAACCGTTTTCCAAGGTGCCGCAAAGTCGAAATCGCCAATCGCCTTCTCTAGCAAATCATTCAGCTTCTCTCCATCCGGAAAGCGCTTCCAACTGGTATCCACTCCATTCAGGAAATCGCCTTCGGCAGCAGCGCCTTCCAGCAAAACCAATCGCTCCAATTGGCCGCCGCGGCTACCAGCCCGGCCGAAACCTTGGCTCTTATGCATACTCCGACTACGTGCGGAAATTTCCGTGTAGGAAGTTCCCAAATACGGATTGTACTTCCCGATTTCCAGTTCCACGATTTCCCGCTTCTCGCTGCTCAAACCGCCTCCCCCGCGACGACCGTAGCCATTCCAAAAAATTCGTTTTGCCTGATGAATTCCGACATGCTCCAGCTGCTCGGGAAATTGCGTTGAGTCCGCTGCCAGCGAAAATGCCTTCAAGGCCAACTGTGCCGAAACCGTGTGATGCCCATGCGTGGGACCTGCAGCAGGGTTAAAGCGCGTGATAATCACATCAGGCTTAAAAGAGCGAACCGCGTAAACCACGTCGCCCAAAACCTTCTCTTCCTGCCAATTCTCCAAAGTATCCTCCGGGTTCTTAGAATAGCCAAAATCTCGAGCTCGAGTGAACAGCTGCTTAGCTCCATCGAGCTTTCGAGCCTGAAACAATTCGTTCGCCCGAATCAGCCCCAATCCCTCCTTCAGCTCCGAACCGATCAGATTTTGTCCTCCACCTCCGCGCGTTAGAGCCAGATAGGCCGTATCGAGCTTCTCCTCTTGGGCCAAGTAAGCCAACAAGGCCGTGTTCTCATCATCAGGATGAGCAGCCACAAACAAAACTGATCCAACAGTCTTCAGTTTGTGCAGTTCATGGAGGATTTCCGAAGATGGCAGCGATTGACCAATTAAGACAGGCGAAAGCGACATAGCGGTTAAGATGAGTACCGTTCGGGGCGAATACGACATGTTACGTTTCAAATTTTAGGAGATAATAAGAGTCTTTGACTTTCTCTCACTCTCTACGAGCCAAGATCTCTATTTAATGCCAACTTTTTCGAATTTGCGAACAAACCCGCTTCGCAGCCAATATGACCGTTTCAAGAAATCAACCTTCCCATTAGTCCGTTCTTGGAATGGCATTCCAATCCCAGCGGTTTTCATTCAATCTTACCTAACGCTTTGAGCTTAAAAAAACGTCTCTCCCCCAATCTTACAGCCTTCGTAGTCGGAGCTTGGCTTCTATCCGCTACCGCTTTAGCCGACTTCGCTATTTCGGGATCCCTCGATCATCTAGAGCCGGGATCCAAGGTTCAACTCCTCAGAGAGGATCTCGACCAACGAAACCGCACCCTTGAAGGTGGGTTAGTTATTCAAGCAAACCGCTCATTTGATGCGACCTTCACAGGCGAACCCGGCCTGTTCAGTCTCGTTTTGCCCACAGGTGAGACCATAGCCCTAGCGATCGATGACGGCCAAAAGATTTCAATAACCGCTACCACGGGAAGCCCTATCAAAATCACCGGCTCGCCTGACACCGATGTCCTACAAGCCTACGAAACTTTCCGCAAAGGCTCGCTCGCCCGCCTCGTTTATCCTCCAAGAGCGGAGTTGAACAAAGCGAACGATACCGGTGCCGACGCCGCAACGATGGCACACCTTTCCGCAGGCGAAGTAGAAGGCTACGCAGCGCACAAACGCGAATTGAACGATTTCTCGATCGATCAAGCCAAAACCTCGATCGCCCTCTACGCTACCTCTTTGAGGTGGGATGGAGATCACCGGAGCAAAGCCCTCGAAGCGCAGGTCGATATGTTTGCGAAATCCCATCCCGATCTCGTTATCACCCGCAGTATGCTCGAGCGCATGCGTCTCTTAAAACTCACCTCTATTGGGTCCATAGGCTCCCCTATTTCAGGAAAATCGATCGACGGAAAGGAGCTATCACTCAAAGACTTCCGTGGAAAAACCGTACTCCTCGACTTTTGGGCTTCATGGTGCGTCCCCTGCCGCGTCGAAAACCGGCACTACGCATCGCTCCTCGAAAAGTACTCTTCAGCAGGATTCGCGATATTCGCCGTCAACCTAGACGAGAGCCGCACCTCATGGGCTATCGCCTCGAAACGGGACGGCGTTTATTGGCCGCAAATCTCAGATCCCCTAGTCTGGAATTCACCGGCAGCACTCGCTTACAATGTCGGGGCCCTGCCAGTGAGCTTCCTACTCGATCCAGAAGGGCGAATTATCGCGCGCAACCTCCGCGGCGAGCAGCTTAATGCAAAACTTGAAGCGTTGTTTGAGGAGTAGTCTCCCTCAACTTCCGAAGGAGACGGATATTTGTAAAATGTAACAAACCGTAGAGTGGTTCGCTGACCCGCCAGCAGACAAGAAATGTCGCCTCAGCGAGACGACCTACAACAGGTACAAGGAACACGACGAGACTGACCCCAAATTCCTATTGCCGACCGCAAGCGAAACACTCTTAATACGCCACTTATGAAATTTTCTCTCCTTAAGACAATCGCCATCGCACTACTTGCGCTTGCGGCTTTTTTCGCCGGATGCTCCAAAAAGCCGACCACTCTCGTCGCCCGCATGGAAACGAACAAAGGCACGATCGTGATCGAGCTTTTCGAAGAGGAAACCCCCATCACCGTAGAAAACTTCGTCGGATTAGCCGACGGATCTAAGACTTGGACCACTCCCGACGGCGTCGAGAAAAACGAGCCTTTCTACGACGGCCTCATTTTTCACCGCGTAATCAACGACTTCATGATCCAAGGCGGATGCCCACTCGGAACGGGAACTGGCGGTCCTGGCTATCAATTCCAAGACGAATGCTACGCCGGTTCGCTCGAACCGCTTGAAGGAGCAATCACCGACGCCGACAAAGCCAATGAGGTCTTTTCCGCCCTGCTCCGCCCACATTTGATGGAACACCAAGGGCAAAGCCCCATTCCTGAAATCGCAGCGATATTCCAATCCATGCAAACCGCCCAAAGCGTCGAACCTCTCGTCGGTAAAACCGTCGAAGAACTACAGGAGCTGCTTGGGTCCACCGAAAAACTCACGAGCTTTAAACCGGAACTCGCTACCATTACCGGCGAAATCACCGACGAAGATATCGCTAACGCCGCTTTCCAAAGCCTCTTCGCTCCCCACCTCCAAGAGAACCAAGGCCAAAGCCCGATTCCTGAAGTCGCATCTCTCTTCGAAGAAATCCAAGCCTCGAACTCCATTCAACCACTCGTAGGCAAAACCATCGAGGAACTGCAAACATTGCTGGGCACCGACGCTGCTGTGGAGCAACCCAGCCTCATTGCTAAAGTCGACTACGGCACGCTTTGCATGGCAAACTCCGGTCCCGGTACCAACGGTTCGCAATTCTTCATCGTCACCAAAAAAGACGGCGCTCAATGGCTCAACGGCAAGCACACGGTATTCGGTAAAGTCATCGAAGGCATGGAAATCGCCCAGGCGATTCAAGGCGTCGAAAAAGAAAACGACAAACCTCTCGAAGACATCTCGATCGTCAATATCACGATCGAACGAATTTAAGAAATTCTCCCTTCAGGAGCGGCTTTATGCTGCTATCATTCGACTGAAATCACGGGATAAAACAGCTCCTAAAAATTCGCTCTCCATCCATTCGGTGTTCGACCAATTAGGGTTCGATCTGCTTTCGCCGCTTCGTGTTGATCCCATAGATCAGTGTTAGCAACCCGTCGACCGACCCGATCCCAGCTGGGGTTATCGAAATGATAAAGATGCGATCCCAAACTAGCAGCTTTGAATTTGTTCGCAAATTCTCGCAAAACCGCCTCACTCACACGCTAACCTGCGACATTTCCGCTTTTTCGGAACCCAACTTGCCACCGAGATTGGAGAGCGACGCAAATAATTCCAAAATGAAGCCCACAGTACCGGCATTTCTTGCGATTATTCTATGCGGAGTCCTTAACTTCTACTGGTTCCAGAGCCGGCAGTCCAATCCCGCTTTGCCTCCCCAAACGCCTCAAAGCAGAACCCAAGCCGATTCGAAAGCTTCGCCCTCAATTCCCAAGCAGGAATCCGTTTCGAAAATCGAAATCGCAGTAAACGGAATAGCCCAAAAAATAACGGCTTCTCCCCTTGGCCACTCCGCTATCATTCTATTCGTTTTCGACGAAAACAGTGCTAATCCCCCAGCCCGGGCCAACACACATATCATCCAAGAATGGAAGGGACAATTCTCGCCCCGCATCCAAAGCTTGTCTTGCAAATTCAGGATTCGCCCACCAGTTGACAGCCCATCTGCCTGATGGCAAAGACCTCGACATCACCCAAAATACCCGATTCGACAAAAACCGTGGCGTGTTCACTGGACGCGTACTCGGAAGCCAACACAGCGAAGCCATTTTCTCCTACGTGAATCAAGCCGTATCCAACTCCATGACCATGCCGCAAACCTGAGAAATCCTCGATATCAAAAATGCCGGCGAAGGCTTTCAGTGCCTCGCGCAAATCGACGCCAACAAACTAGGCAGTTGCGGGCTATGCGCCCCTAACAGTGAAACCGAAGAATTATAAGATGACCGAAACCGCCTACGAATCCAACGCGAAACATCGACGCTCGCGTTTTTCGCGTATTCGACGGGTCGCGGCATCTTTAGTCCTTGCTCTCACCGCCCTCTCCGCCGCCCAAGCGGAAACCGCCTCGATCGACGTGCTCGTTGTCTATACGGCCGCAGTTAAAGCCGACCAGAACAATCACGACGGAGTCGTAGCGACAGCTCGGGTCATGATCGCCAAAGGCAATTTTGGTTTCCAAAACAGCCTGATCGACGCCGAGTTCAACCTCGTTCATGTCGAAGAGATCGAGTACACGGAAAGTGCTAGCTTCAATACCGACCTCGACACCCTCACCAACGACGAAGACGTCCTCACGCTGCGCGAAGACTGGGGAGCCGATATCGTCTGCCTCCTAAGAAGTGGCAGCATCGGCGGAACCGCCGGACTCGGCTGGGTCCTTAAAGACGAAACAGGACGCGATACGACGGGATTCAGCGTAGCATCCGTCCAGTCATCCGTATCGGCAAACACCTTCACCCACGAGGTCGGACACAATCTCGGCGCAGCGCACGATGCCGACAATTCCGCCGTCGATGACGGTCTCTACCTCTATTCCCACGGCCAACATTTCGATGGCGGTACCCCCGATAGCCACCGGACAATCATGGCCTATCAGAAAAACTTTAACACTCAGGTAAACTTCTTCTCCAATCCCAACGTCTCTCACCTGGGGTCTCCAACCGGGAACGCCGAAGGAACCGCGAATCCCGCTGACAATGCGAAGACCCTAAACGTCACAACGTCTGTTGTAGCGGCATATAGAGTCAACCAAACGCCCATCCCCTCCTTCCCTACCCCCTTTCCTAATTTAGCCTTTGTCGAAGGCCAATCTAAAACGATTCTCGCCCAAGCCGTCGGCACGCCCGACCTCAGCTACCAATGGTACGAAGGCGTCTCCGGAGAAACCAGCAATCCCGTTGACGGAGCTACCGAGTCATCTTTCACCACTCCAATTCTAAACGACACGACCGTCTATTGGGCAAGAGCGACAAACCCAAATGGCTCCAGTGACAGCCTGAGTATCATTTTAACAACTACATCGATCCCTATCGAAGATAATGTTCTTGACCAAAACCACGACCCAGCCAACGATCCATTTCTACAATTCAGTGTAGCCAACGGTGTCGTTTGGCAAGAATTCGTCCCTTCGGCTAGTTACCTTCATCAAATAGAAGTCCGTATTTGGAAAGACGGTACACCAGGAAGAATGAGTCTGAATTTCACCGACGAAAACGGCGTCGTCCTTTTTAGCAAAATATACGAAGAAGGCGATATCACTAGTACATTCCAGTGGTTTACAATCCCTCTTCAAATGTACGTAGACACCGGCAAGGCCTACCGTATCTCAATGCAGCGCCTCGACGAAGGATCAGGATTCTACGCTTGGCAACAATCGACAAACGACACCTATCTAGCCGGTTCATCCAGCCGGGACGATGGAGACGATCTCTATGACTACTACTTCCGTACAACTGGCTCCAGCGCAACTCCTCCGACCGCGGATATCAACCCTAATCAGAAGACGATTGCAGGTGGCGCGGGCAACTACGACATTACTGTCACGTCCACTGGCGATTGGAACGCGGCTGAAGCTCTCGACTGGTTGAGTCTAGATCCTACTAGCGGCAACGGCAATGGTACCGTCACTGTCACGGTAACCGCCAACAATACCGGATCCGACCGACTGGGCTCCATTCTCGTCGGTGGAAACAATCACTCGATAACACAGTCCCCTTCCGCGTTCGAAGGCAGCCTCACTCCCCTCGAAGCCAGTTTTGCAGCGGCCGGCGCAAACGCCTCCCTTGCTCTGACTACAGAACATCCTTGGAGCGCGACGAGCGATTCCTGGATTACGATAACCAGCCCGACTTCCGGCACAGGCGATGCAACCGTAGACTATACCTTTTCCGAGAATACTGCGCCAACTCCACGAACAGGAACCATAACCATCGAAAGTCTCACACACACGGTTCAACAATTCGGAACCGTTCTCACTTTCAACGAATGGCTTCTCGCCTACTACACAAGCGAAGAGATCGCCGCCCAAACGCCTTCAGCAGGCAAGGCCGATCCTGACGGGGATGGCCTAAACAACAATGGCGAATTCCTCTTGCTTCTCGATCCCAGCTCCCGCCATTCAGGACCGCAAATCGTCGCAACGAAAATCTCCAACGGAATTGTCCTCACAATCTCCCCTCGAGTCGACGGCGTAGTCTATCGCCTAAACTCTAGCACCAACATGATAACCTGGACTCCAGAGCCTTCGCTAACGCCGACTGTAGTCGGAGACACCGTCACGTTCACCATACCAGCGGGATCCGAAAAATTCTTCCAATTGGAAATCCAGGCCGCCGCTCCTTAAACGGAGCCAACACTAGTGTTTGTCGTAAACTAAACGGTCGATTTCCTCAGCCGTATCGTAAAGCAGCGAACGAGGATTGTACCCATCGAATGGATGCGGTCGCGTAGGACCGCCCCAGGACTTAACTCCCTGATCGCGCCACACGCGATTCTTCCACTGCGGACCCCTGAAAGGATCTCGCGTACGATCCATCCATGCGGTGATTTCGTCATGCAGTCCATTTCTCACCTCAGCTAGCGCCGGTTCATCGATTAAGTTTCGCATCTCGCCCGGATCAATCTCTAGATCGTAGAGCTCATCTTTATCCGTGAGATTAATCGCCAGCTTATACCGCTGCGTCACGACACATCGAATCAGAGACAGCGCTCCGAATCCATCGTGATCCAACTCGAATCGATTGAACTCCAGAAACGCCTGCTCTCGAGAACAAGAACTCGGTTCAACAAAAGTTGGCAACAAACTCTCGCCTTGCAGAATCTCAGGAACCTCCTGATCGAAAAACTCCAAAAACGTCGGCGCTAAATCGATATGCGAAATCGGTCGATCGACACTACTGTTCTCTGGAGCGGATCCTTTCCATCTTACTACAAACGGAATTTTCGCGATCTCATCGTACATCGTAGGCCCCTTGCCCAGTAGGCGATGAGCCCCCAGCATATCTCCATGATCCGATGTGTACACCGACAATGCATCCGGTATCCACTTTTCAATAGCGCCCAGAACCCGTCCAACTTCATAGTCGCAATAGCTATTGCACGCAAAAAATGGATCCAATCGAAACGTCTCCCCATCTCCCATAAACTCGGCCACATGCTCCGCCCAATCTCGTTGGCTCTGCGGCTTTTCCGCTAAATCGTCTTTCGCATTCAGGCCGAGCTTAAACTCGAACCCTTCGAAAGCCTCCAAATACTCCGCTGGACATATAAATGGATGATGCGGCTCGTCGATAGAAACGACCAAAAAGAAATCTTCGTCTTTGTAGCGCTCTATGAACTCGATCGCCTTATCCACGCTTCGATGGGCCATCGTAAACGTTTCGTCGAGTCCCCGGTCGCGCATGTCTTGAGCCGTTGGCACGAACCTGGAAAAATCGCGCTCGGACTTATCCTTCAAACTCTCCAGGTAACAGCGTCCATCGAACCAATATTCAGGATCCCAACCTTCTGGGCAAATTCCATTCCCGAAATAATCCGTCCCATCCAAATGCCACTTGCCTACGAATCCCGTTCGTACGCCGGAATCCGACAAACGCTGCCCAAGCGTCTTCATGTCTATAGCCGGGGCCATGTCATTTCCCAATACGCCATTGGAATGCGGATACACGCCCGTAAAAATCGCCGAACGCGCAGGACCGCATACGGGCTGTGTCGAATACGCTCGATCGAAACGAATGCCTTCCGAGGCCATCCGATCAATATGCGGCGTCTGCATTTCAGAGCGGCCATAGCAACCGATGACATCGGTTCCCTGGGTATCCGTTAGAATAAAAATTGCTTGGCGAGGCATATGGGGGAAACAGTTGGCCGAGCCTGACAAAAACTCAAACTACAATTTAAAGAGATTCCAATTCTCCAAGAAATGAAAGCCTCACACCCGCCAATGCCCTAACATGACCGAAGCGGCCATTGCTGCGTTAAGCGATTCCCCGCGACCGAACTTGGGAATCTGCAATCGTGTATCCGCAAGATTCAATACGCGCTGCGAAACGCCTCGAGCCTCATTGCCTATCACCAACACCGTTTTAGACGGCCAATCAAACCCTGACAGAGATTCGGATTCCCCCAAAGAACTCGTCACGATGCGATAGCCGTTATCCTGCAAATCCTTCAACGAATTCGGTAACGACTCCACCTTAGCAAGGGGCAGATGAAAGAGTGCTCCCATTGTCGCCCGAACGAATTTGCCGTTTTCAACCTCCGAACAGCCCATTCCCAACAAAACTGCATCCGCCCCAAACCAATCGCAAGCGCGAATAATCGAACCGCAATTCCCTGGATCGCTAACTCCATCCAAAGCCACCACAAAACTGCGCTCCTTCCCGCCCAAAGCCGACAATACTCCGTCCAAATCGCTTCGCACGCGACCAACTGCTGCGATCACTCCCGGACTCGTCTGCGTATCGCTCAAAGCCCGAATCTGCGACTCGCTCGCCGCGAAAACCGCCGCCGACCGACCGATCGCCATATTCTTGACCCGCAGATCATTGCCCTCAAGCTCTCGCGTCTCATCGTAGATAACCGCTTGTAAAGGAACCCCTCCCACCATTGCCTCCTCTAACAAATGCCAACCTTCAATCAGAAACCGATCCTCGGATTCCCTAATTTTCTTCGATTGTAATTTTCTGTACGCAGAAAGCTTTGCTTTGGAAAGTGGGTTTGCCATCGTCGATTCATGAGCCAGGTCGGCGGGCCATGTCCACTGAAAAGCGCGCGGCAGCTCGAAGGGGAAATATGGAACGGAAAATCATTCACTTGGATATGGATTGCTTCTACGCGGCGATCGAAGTCCGCGACCGCCCTGAACTCCGCTCGGAGCCGGTAGCCGTCGGCGGACTCAGCACTCGTGGCGTATTGACTACTTGTAACTACGCCGCCCGGGCATTCGGCATTCACTCGGCCATGCCAACTTTCATGGCTCTCAGGAAATGCCCGCACCTAATAATCGTCCCTATTCGATTCGACGTCTACCGCTTCGAATCCAAGCGTATCCGCTCCATCATGCAAGAATACACCAACCTCGTCGAACCGCTCTCTCTCGACGAAGCCTACTTGGACGTTAGCGATTCCAAACGCTCCGTCACAACCATCGCCCAGGAGATTCGCCGTCGCATCCGCAAAACCACCGGACTCGTCGCATCCGCGGGAGTCGCTCCAAACAAAATGCTGGCTAAGATCGCCTCCGACTGGAAAAAACCCAACGGCCTCTTTCGTATCGCCTCCGATGAAATCGACTCATTCATGACTGATCTTCCTGTATCCAAGATATGGGGTATTGGGAAGAAAACCGCCGAAAAACTACTCGCCAAAGAAATAACGACCTGCGGCCAACTTCAAACCTTCAGCTCCCTTGAGCTTACCCACATGTTCGGCAAATTCGGCGGCAACCTCTACGAACTCTGCAGAGGGATAGACAATCGCTCCGTAACCCCAAATCGAATACGTAAGTCCATAAGCGTTGAGCGTACTTTTTCCTCCAATCTCGGATCCCTCGATCAATGCATCGACAAAACGCGAGAAATCTACCAAGAACTTCAGGAGGATCTCTTCAATCTGAAATCGGACCGCCCTCTCGCCAAACTCTTCATCAAAGTGAAGTTCTCCGACTTTTCGCGCACGACCGTCGAACGAGCCGGGCTCGAGATTAGCGAACCCTCTGCCCTCGAACTGCTGAAAGAAGCTTTCAAACGCAAAAACCTGCCCATTCGCCTCATAGGTCTAGGTGTAAGATTCGCTATTTCACCCAACGCCCAATCCCATCAGCTCGAATTCGCCTTTCAAGCCAAGGTGCATTAAAACTTCCCAATCCAGCGTTATTCGCTAAACATTGTTTCCGCTACGAATCCGCCATGCTTCAAGGAAAACGCATTCTCCTGATTATTACCGGCAGCATCGCCGCCTATAAATCGCTCGACCTCATCCGACTGCTTACCAAAGCAGGCGCGACCGTCGAAGGCGTCCTCACCAAAGGCGGCAAGCAATTCGTAACCCCCCTCTCAGTCGAAACGCTCACCGGAAAGAAAGCCCATATCGAAATGTGGGACGAAAACTCCTACAAGATGAACCACATCGAGCTCTCCCGCCGAGCCGATCTCATCGTAGTCGCTCCGGCCACTGCAGATTTCCTTTCGAAAATGATCCATGGAGAGGGCGATGACCTCGCTTCTTCGATCATGTTGGCGAAGAACAAACCTGTCATTTTCGCTCCAAGCATGAACGTCGAAATATGGGACAACCCTGCATTCCAGCGCAATTTGACCGCCGCCCAAGCCGATGGCGCTCAGCTTGTCTCACCCCAAGTCGACATGCTCGCCTGCGGCGAAGTAGGAATCGGGAAAATGGCCGAGCCCACGACCATATTGGATACGGTCGAAGCTCATTTCGCCCTCGAGTCCAGTCTTGAAGGCAAAACCGCCATTGTCACATCCGGAGCTACCATAGAACGGATAGATAGCGTCCGCTTTCTCAGCAATTTCTCATCAGGCAAACAAGGCAACGCTATTGCTCTCGCGCTCGCCAAAGCTGGAGCGCAGATCACTCTCGTTTCAGGGAAAAGTAGCGAAGCGCCACCGCTCCACCCGAGAATCGCTATTATTCAAACCGAATCTGCTGCCGACATGATGAAGGCCGTTCACCAAGCTCTGCCAGCAGATGCCTTCGTTGGTTGCGCAGCTGTGTGCGACTTCGCAATTGCCAACCGAAGCGATCGCAAAATCAAAAAATCCGAAGGACTCCAAATCGAGTTCGAAGAGAACCCCGATATCGCCCGCTCTATTGGTACACTCCCCCAAACCGAGCGACCCCCAGTCGTCGTCGGTTTCGCTGCCGAAACCGATCAGCTAATCAATTATGCCCGAAAAAAACTCTTCGACAAACGTTGCGACCTAATTGTCGCCAACGATGTATCCGGAGGAGCCGTCTTCAGCAAAGATGAGAATCAAGCAAATTTCGTGACTCGAGACTCTATAGAAGTGCTAGAAACGATGAGCAAAGAAGCCCTAGGACACGCAATTGCTTCCTGGATCGCCCAATCGCTCCAAACAGTCGATGCGTAGCCTTTGTCTATCGAAAGCTCGATTGTAAAACCCACCTAGGTTTCGATACTTTTTAGGTTTAAACCCTAACCTAATTGTGAAAATCTGATCAAAGCAGTCAAACCCTTGAGCAAAATCCGTTTCCCAATCTCATTTTCAGACGAAGAGACCGTATAAACACTTACGCGCGACTCGCACTAAACTAAGTTATCCTCGACAACTTCATGAGTTCCAAGGCCAAAAAAGCCATCAGCCTCCTCTTGGCCGATAGCGACACCAAATTTCTCCAATTGATCTCCAACCATCCTGCTCTTCAAGAAGCGGGCTGGAACATAAAAACCGTTAAAAGCGGCGACGAGGCCCTATCCGCTCTCAAACATTCCCAATTCGACATCCTGATCGCCAACCTTATTCTACCAAAAACGCCAGGGGACATTTTACTAGCCCACACCAAGCGTGATTATCCCAATTCCCTAAGATTCCTGATTCACGAAGCTGAGGACTCCAATTCTCTTCAAAAAGGCACCGGTCTCGCCCACCGATACCTTGAAAAGCCGATCACTCCTGAGAGACTCGTACAATCAGTCGATCAAGTCCTAAGAACTCAGCTTCGCATACGGCGTAAGGAAGTCGTCCAAATCGTCCGCGACACAAAGGAGCTACACATCAATACTCGTCCAATGCAGGAACTCCTCAAAACTGCGGACGACCCCAATTGCAACATCGACGATCTCATTCCGGTAGTATCGCAACACCCTACGGCTGTCGCAACCATTTTCCAAATAGCCAATACCGCATTCTTCGGAACCGGCGGAAGAATTGAGACCATCGGCGAGGCAATTCAAATGCTAGGAATGGATTTCGTCCGCAATTTAGCCATTACCGAACTAGCGAAGAAACAACTCTCACTGCCACCGGGACTTCAGGAAATAGCCAATGCCATCCTGAAACACTCGATCGACACTAGCCAATGCGGACTGCAAATGCGCCAATTCGATGTGAGCATGAAACAAGTCCAAAGATTAAGTAGCCTCGCGCTTCTGCACGACCTCGGAAAACTCGTATTGCTTAAAAATAAGGGCGACGACTACGCCGACATTTTGGGACGCTCCATCGAGAACAATCGGCCTTGCTGGCGGCTCGAACAGGCCCTCTTCGGCTGCGATCATGCTGCGATCGGCGCCTTCCTATTCGCAATGTGGGGATTACCCGAAAACATCATTCGAGCCGTCGCTTGGCACCACGAACCACTCGCATTGCCATCCGACGGTTTTTCATCCATTTCGCTACTTCACCTCGCCAATTGTACGGCACACATAAAGAACGAAATGCCCTTCTATTTCGGCGACGAACTCAATCCGGATATAATCAACAGCCTTGGGCTGCCAAAAGACTTCATCAAAGAATTCGATTAACCAAGCGCCCTCTCCAGAGCGTCGAGAATACCCTGGCGACTATAGTCCCGTTTTACGCGAGCCAAAGCGCCCGCTCTCAAGCCCTCCCATAAGGCTTCGTCCGTGTAAGCTTCAATACAGGCTTCGGCAATTGCTTCCGCCGAATCCGCCGAGAGCATCTCATCCAACTCCCAACCCAACTGCTCGCGAGCCAATCCGGTCCCTATCACAGGAATTCCACGCGACGAAGCTTCAATTATTTTAAGTGGAATTCCAGCCGCATAGCGTACCGGAGCTATGAATACGCGGCATCGATCATACCATTTATCCAAATCTTCGACAAAACCAAGAAATCGTTCCGATTCCGTCGCATAAGCCTCAAGCAACTTCGAGTGATTCCTTCCCGCAAAGTAAAGCGTAACATCCTGCCCGATTCGATCTCGAATAAGCGGCAGTGCGTTTTCGATAAACCAAATCAACCCTAGTGCATTGGGCGCCTCATCCGAATGAACAGCTCCAACGAATAGAATATCGCGCCGTTCCGAGAACCCTTTTGAGGTCGGAGCTATTTTCGAATGATGCCGCAACATCTGAATATTCGAAAACCCGAACGATTCGAACTGAATACGTTCAGTCTCGGAAATAGCAAAAACCACATCTGCATTTTTCGCTGGGCCCAACTCCTCTTGCAAAAGTGTTTGCGCTTCGTTTTCCGAAAAAGGATTAGATCCATACCGCCGTTCGCTTATCTCTCGATTAGCGAAAATCGCTTCAGCATCGTAAATGAACCGAAACTCCGGTCTTATTCGTTTCGTATCCTCCATGTACTTACGAAATTTCTTCAAATTATTAGGCCGAGACAGAATCGCCACATCGTAGGCATCTCCACGACGATCCCAGAAAGCATCAAAACGACCTTCCCCTACGCCTAAAGCTACTTCGACTTCTCTGGGTGTTTCTCGATAGACATCCTCGAAATCGCTCTTCGTTATAAACGTCGGAAGTAAAGTTACGCTATTTCCCAATTCTAGCAAAGCCGAAAGCATTTCAAGCGTCCTCGGGAAACCTGCCCCCATGTGAGCGAACGGCGGAGAATCTTCGATCCACAGGATCCTCAACCCCTTGGCTTTTTCGAAAACAGCCTCCCCATTCCATTCTTCAAAAGTCGAGAATTCTAAAAGTTTCTTCGCCCATTTCCTGCTAAAAATCTCCAAATTCAAAAGCATTCGCTCAGAGGCCAAACCCCATCCATACCGATATTCCGATTCGCGAATTGCCACGCTTTCAGGATCATACACAACCGAAAAACCTTTTTCCTCCAGACGCATGCACGCATCGACATCTTCGTAATACTCATCCGGATACGACTCATCGAATCCGCCAATCGAATCAAAGACTTTCCTTCGAAACGCTAAGTACGCTCCCGAACAAAAGCCAACAGCTCGTCTGTACTGCAATCGATAGTCATCCGGATTCCAACCTCGACCAACGCCCTGACATGTTCCATCGGAAAACAAAAGCGACCCTGCTTCGAGAGCGAACCCCTCTGAATCCAACAGCAATCCTCCTACCGCACCGACCGAATCGCTCGCCGAAAGACATTCCAAAGTCGATCGAAGAGAACCACTAGATACGCGAACGTCTTCCTTCAAAAAAAGAATATTTTCGGAGCGAACCCTACGGGCACCTTCGTTGCAAAGCCTTGCGAAATTCGAATTCTCTCCTACTTCAACAACCTCGATACCATCCACTAGCGAAAGCAAAGCACCAATTTCGTCATCTTTTCGTTCAAAGACTACGATTACCTCCCATTCGCAATCAACACATGCCTCAAGTGCCTTCAAATTATTCCAGAGCAATCCCGCCGAATTCCATGAGACAATCACGACCGATAATCTCGGCGACGATGAGACAGGAAGCGCCAAGCGACATGACGATCTCAAAAAGCTCTTCAACGCCTCCTTCTCGTGACTCCGATTACTGGAATTCTCATGTAAATTCGATGGATCCATAACAGGCAAGTCGCTTCTGATCAAACCGAACGCATTCGCATTCGCAAGTCAAATACAAGATGAAACCTGGATCTATATTATCCGGGAACAGAGCAAACATCATCAAGCCAACGACCAATGGGACTAGTTCGCCAAATTCATTTTCTGATACGTATCAGAAATAGCATCGAGTAATTGGGACGGCTTGAAAGGCTTCGTCAGATATTCGTCCATCCCAGCGCCAAAACAATTCTCCCTATCTTCTCGCATCGCATTAGCCGTTAGAGCGATGATACGCGGACGATCTTCGCCCCATCTTTCAATAATCTGGCGCGTTGCCTCCAAGCCATCCATCTCTGGCATTTGAATATCCATGAACACTAAATCGTATTCATTTTGTTCGAGAGATTTAAGAGCTTCTAAGCCATTATTCGCCACTTCAATTTTGTATCCAATTTTTGAAAACAAACGCGTCGCTACCTTCTGATTGACGACATTGTCTTCCGCGAGAAGAATAGACATTGGCATACTTTCTCCCGGCTTCACTTTATTCGTGGCGGCCTTCTTTACCTTCTGCGTATTCTGTCCCAAGGCTTCCAATAAGTATCGTTTCGTATTAGCCAACTTAAAGGGTTTCAACAGAGAGAAGACATGATCGGAAGAACCGCTACTTGAATGTACCGACCCAAGTGGACCGCATATGACGACCGGCTTTTTGACATCGCCGCAAATCTTGCGGACGCGATCCACCAATTCATCAGGCTGCATACCATCTAATCCTTGCTCCACGAAAACCACGGATGAATCGGAAACTTCGCTGGTGTTGCTTTCAAATTCAACAATCGATTTGAATCCAGCGGTCTTCATCCCCAAGCTCTCGGATTGATTGACGAGCGAAGCTCGGCTAAAATCATTGTGCTCTATAACTGCAGCCTTTCCCCCTTCGAGCACATCTAAGCGAACTTTATCAGGGGAATCCGAATTGAAAGCCGCTTCCCGAAGCTTGCATGTAAAGTGAAATACCGACCCTTCACCCAATTCGCTTTCCACCCACATGGAACCTCCCATGAGTTCAGATAGATTCTTACTGATAGACAATCCCAACCCAGTACCACCATAATTGCGAGTAGTTGATGCGTCAACTTGGCTAAACGATTCAAACAATGAATTCAACCGATCCTTCGGAATACCGATTCCCGTGTCTCTAATGGAAATCTGCAACATTATATTATCACCATTTTCCTGACACGAAGAAACCTGAACAGCAACCCCTCCCTTTGCGGTAAACTTAACGGCATTGCTAATCAAATTCACTATAACCTGACGCAAACGTGTAGGGTCGCCTAAAAGCATTGAACCAACCGCATTGTCTATCATGTATGCAATATCCAAGCCCTTTTCCGTTGCCTGCAACGCAAGCGTATCAACCGCTTCCTCCACGCAATCACGCAAGTCGAACATGATATTCTCCAGCTCTAACTTGCCCGATTCTATTTTCGAAAAGTCCAAAATGTCATTTATGACAACAAGCAAGGATTCGCTACTAGCTCGTATCGTATCGACACATTCTCGTTGCTCGTGATTCAGCTCCGTATCACTCACCAATCCAGTCATTCCGATGATGCCGTTCATTGGCGTACGGATTTCATGACTCATATTGGCGAGGAAATAACTCTTTGCTTTGTTCGCTTCTTCGGCTTCGCGCATAGCAGCGCGAAGCTGCTCTTCCGAACGTCTTTGCTCGGTAATTTCGTGAAAAAACCAAACCCGCCCATAAGATTCGCCAAGCGGTGAACAGATAGGGAAAGACGCTTGTTCGAAGATCCGTCCGTCAGTGAACTCCAACACGTCCTTGATCGTTTCCGTTTCGCTTTCAGAAGTGGTCAAAGCGGTTTGATAAAACGCTTCCGAATCGGGTAGTAATTTCGAAGCTACTTGCCAAATTTTCGTCGGATCTCCGGCGTCCATAACGCTAGGAGACAATGCCCAAATTTCATGGAAACGCTTATTGTAATTCGATACGATACCGCGTTCATTCACAACGAGAATTCCGTCAGTCGAAGCTTCCGACTGCGCCTTCAACACGGAATTATAACGCTTGAGAAGGTTTTGCCGACGCTTGTTGTGCGTCACGTCTGTACCGGTCGCAACGAGGGCCGTAATGCGGCCTTTCTCATCTCTTACCGAAACAGTTCGGAAATATACGTCTAACACGCGACCGGACTCAGCTACCATTTGAACGTCGCCCTGCCAGTGTCCGTATTCCTGAGTCTCCTGAACTATTTTCTCGAACAAACCACGATCATTAAACAAAGCGGTAGCCCCTCCAGAATTATTAAGCTGATCAGTAGAATTATACCCGAGAATACTTCCAAAAGAGTGATTGTGATAAACCCCTTCGCCTTCGACATTCATCATCAAAATGAAGTCACTCGAGGCCTCCACCGCCGCAGAAACCATCCGAAGTCGCTCCTCCGATTCCTTGCGTAAAGTTACGTCCTCGAAAATCCCATACCAGATAACCGTATCGTCTGGTAGCTTCTCCGGAACCGCCTTCGTCGATACCCATTTTTTGCGACCATTTGGTCCTTTAACGCGATATTCCAAATACAATGGGTTCAAGTTTTTCGAAGAAACCGCCAAGCTTTCATACACACGTTCCAAATCTTCAATGTAGACCGCTCCCATCGCTATTGACGCATCTTTCATGACATCTCGAGCTTCCACTCCTAGTAGCTCTACAATCTTTTCGCTGATGAACGGAAACGAAGGATCGCCGCCACTGTTAACCTTTAAATGGAAATAGACCCCCGGCACCTGAACGCTCAAACGCTCTAGCTCGTGCGGGCTTGTCTCCAATTGACGCTCTACCTGGCGAGCCTCTGTCACATCGACAATACTCAACGTATAATCGCCCTCGCCCGTACTTTTTACCGCAAGAATAACGCTCTTCGTCTGATTCTCGAGATCAATCACGATCTCTCGTCGAGACGTTTTTCCCTCTGAAGCCTCGCTCTCAGCGACAAGAGCATCGATTCCCAAAGCATCGTACGAAGGGCAAATGCTTCTAAGCGATTCGCCTTCGATACGATCTGCCAAAACCAAAATTTCGTAGGCAGCCCGATTCGCGAATTGAACCTGAAAATCCGTGCCGTCAGACTTTTTATTTAGAATGACAATCCCATTTGTCGAACGATCCAATGCTTCCGACAATGTAGTCTCCGAAATCAAATCGTTCGTTTCTTCGACCACCGGCTCGATCAACCATAAATTGTCGATATCGCTCAGACGTGTTATGCTCGCCCGAAGCACGACTGGTCCTTTTTCTGAGGGCGAGCTGAGCGCCAACTCGATCGATTCACGACTCGGCTTGATTGTTTTCGATAGATTCTCGAAGTAAGCCTCCAACGGCGTATCCGCAATCGATGCTGCATCCGAAGATTGCACGAGCAACTTACTCGCCGCTCGATTCGCAACACGGATTCGACCCCTACTAGCTACGATTTGAGCGAAGGGGGATTTTAAGAAAGCGTTTTCGAATGGATCTGTGGGAGGCATCATACAGCACGATAAAAAATGACTAGCTAGCTCCAAATATCGGCAGAATAAGCCAATAGAAAAGCTCGCGATGCTATGTTTTTCGGTAATTTATGAATAGAGACTGCGACTGTAATATTTATCTTTAACGGCACATTTCGGTCTCATCTGAAAAAATATGCTTCGCGAGCCATTTTCCCTTCCGTCGAGGTTATTCGCGTAAAACAAACAATATCGAATGTTAGTTTTGAATCTCGAAAATTCGATGCAACCGCAACAATTCAATGACTGACTGGACTGGCGCCTTAACATTCGTTAGGCGCATTACCCCCTCTTTCCCTGGAAGACGCTTATACAAACCCAACAAAGCCCCGACTCCCGAACTATCGATAAAATCAACCTGATTGAAATCCATCTCCACGCTCGTCACATCAGTGGACCAAATGGTATCCACCTCTTTCTTGAAATCGCGAGACGCCGACGCGTCCAAGCGATTCACGCCAAGCTCGACACGCAGGATGTCTCTATCGATTTTACCTTCAATTAAACAATTCATAGCAGTGGGAAATAGAATCAGCACTCGGGCCCCTATTCTCCTAAAGGCACGACCATTCTATTTTAAAACGACATCCCCGCTTAAGCCTTGAACAGAAGCCGACAATTTCTATACAAAAATCTCGTGCCTGCACCTTCATTGATAATAGGAATCGCCGGAGGCAGCGGCTCCGGAAAATCATGGTTCGCCCAAAAACTACGTGACGCCTTTCCAACCGAATCCACTTTGATCGAACAGGATTGGTACTACCGCGATCTGTCGAGTTTGGCACCCGAAAAGGCGAATGCATTCAATTTCGATCACCCCGAATCAATTGAATTTTCCCTTCTTCTCGAACAACTCAAAACGCTAAGAAACGGTAATTCCGTCTGTGCCCCCGGATATAGATATGTAAATCATCAACGCATCGAAAACGCTCATCCGCTCGATCCAGCGTCTCTTATCATCGTGGAGGGTCTCTTCACACTCCACCACGCCGAATTACGAGAAGTCTTTGACAGAAAACTTTTTATCGATGCCGATCCGCAAGTGAGGTTCGACCGGCGCCTTCTTCGCGACGCCCAACACCGTGGCTATACGAGTAGCCAAATAACGCAAAGCTGGCACGAACAAGCGACCCCTATGTTCGACCAATTCGTCGCTCCCAGCGCCAATCACGCTGACATCGTATGGAATCCCTTGAGAAATAAGGCTTTTGAAAACGTTTTTTTTGCCGATTTACGAAGTCATTTAGCCAACCATGGAAACCCAATCCAATGAATCGAACACCGAACTCGCAGACTACTGGGCGAGAGCTGCCACCCCATCCGGGAGAGCAAGCCTAACCCTACGTTCACGTTTCAAGCGATCTACTTGGAACGCGGTCACCGGAACGACAATCGGCCTAAAACGCCTCTTTGATATCTTTGGCTCTACGTGTGCCTTAATCGTCCTATCTCCGATTCTCGCTATAACCGCAGCATGCATCAAATTCGAGGATCCCGGTCCCGTCTTCTTCACTCAAAAGCGCGTCGGCCTTAAAGGAAACTCCTTCCTCATTTGGAAATTCCGCTCTATGGTCAGCGATGCTGAAAAAGTAGCTCAACACATGATCGAACTGCAACAAGTCCAAGATACAGTCGAAATGAAACTTGCCGGCGATCCACGCGTTACCCGAGTCGGAAACTTCATCCGCAAATACTCCATCGACGAGCTGCCCCAATTTTGGAATGTATTCATAGGCGACATGTCCATCGTAGGCCCCCGCCCCGTAGTGACGGCAGAAGTGGTCGGCTATACTGTCGAGGAGCGTCAACGCCTGCTCGCGAAACCAGGATTGACCTGCTTCTGGCAAATAGGAGGTCGAACGGATTTGAACTTCGAAAATCAAGTGCGCTTGGATGTCGAATACATCCGCTCCAATAATATCTGGCTCGATATCAAACTACTCCTTCTCACCGTTCCCGCCGTTTTGCTCGGCAAAGGGGCCTATTAAACAGAGACTACGAATGAAGAAAAAGTGGAAGCTTCTAGTACCCGATTGGTATTCTCTCGACGAACTCTGGCAGAACACAGATCCGTTTTGTCTCTGGCCAGTAGGCAACCAACCCCTCGTCGCCCATTGGATGGACCGAGCTGTCGACGAAGCGATCGACGATATAGAAATTTTCATTTCCGACCGACCCACAGCCGTTAGACACTACCTAAATAGCGGGGCCTACTGGTCCCGGAAGATAAAAGTCACTCCCATATCTACCGACGACAAAGCTCCCGATGATGCCATCCCACTAATCGGCCTTCCACACGACAATACGATAGACGAACCAATAGCGTCCAGTGCCGATTTACTACGGCACTGGCTCAGTCTGAATCAAAGATGGCTCGAACAAATAGACCTATACAAACTCCGCGTTGAAACGCCACTCACCGAACGTGGCTGGGTCGGCTCTCAAGTACGGATTCACCCAAGTGCGAAACTAGTCGCGCCCTACTGGATACAAGGGAAATCCGATATCGGCGCCTTCGCCGAAATAGGCCCCTTCGCCTGCATTGGCGCCAATACGATTATCGATGAGAATGCCAGCGTCCGTAACTCTATCGTGCTTCCCGGAACTATGGTCGGACGGAACACCTCCCTTCATCAAGTCGCTGTCGAAGGGGGACTACTCCTCGACGCCAAACATGGCTGCCGCGTACCGATCACCGACGCCTTCATCCTGAGTAACCTAGGCCAACGCATATGCAAAACATCGATCAGCGAACGTTTATTGGCGATTTCGCTATTCGTCCTCGCCTCGCCCATTGTCGCTCTTTCCCATATCGACTGGACTATCATCGAGGCTCACGACGGCTCCGGCGGAGCGCTCGAGCTAAAAACCGGAGAGAACGGCTGTCTCCTAGCTCGCCGCTGGCATTGGCTAAGGGAAGTCTTCAAAGGCAGAATGCGCCTAATCGGGATCCTCCCTCGCCCATTAGAATGGAACATCAACGATGATCGGGAGCTCGATCAGCGTCTGAAGGAGGCTCGCCCCGGAGTCCTATCGCTTTCAGACCTTCACAACTGCCATAAC
>Ga0315327_10000283_pt1 | contig 24577 bp, 22 predicted proteins | sample M110032315metaG_FD_203460 | JGI IMG/M metagenome (GOLD analysis project Ga0315327, IMG submission 203460) | Ammonia-oxidizing marine archaeal communities from Monterey Bay, California, United States - M1 100m 32315 | ecosystem: Environmental > Aquatic > Marine > Coastal | place: USA: California... | reverse complement strand
TCAGGAACGATCAGAATTTTCATTTATCTTTATTCTGTTATCCACCTGGGAATAGGTCAGCACCAACATGAACCAATACATTCGCATCAAGGAGGTCATCGATCGGGACTTCTATGGGCATCGGGAGTACAAACTCTGATTTGGCATTTATGATTATTGCGATATTAAGTGCATCCAATTCATATCCTTGAGAATAATAAACGTAGGTTTTTTCAAGAATGTTTTCTTCTGTGTCATTTACCGCATTGACTCCGTTATAGCCCGAGGTAGCCACGAGGGTATCGAGGGTAGCTCCTGCAGCTCCCGAAACTTCAGTCCCATTTGCGACTAGGACTCTAACCTCTGCTGGTGGATGAAGAACGCCTAGTGACCCATCGGTAGTGTCTTCTGATCCTTCTTGCTGTTCTTGAGTATCGCTCGTCTTTTCTGGGTTAGAGCTTTCTTCAGCTTCTTCAGTTGTTTCAGTCTCTTGAGGTCGTTCTTCTTGTATTGTCTGAGTGGTTTGGGAGGAGCTTTGCCCTGAATCATCATCAAATCCTTCACTGAGTGCAAATACACCCATTGCGATAACCACAATAATTAAAAGGATTCCCTTCCCAGCAATATTCATATTTGATTCTCTCCCGAATTAGCTTCAGATAAATCTATCCTAAATCTTTACATTTGTTTTAGCGAATTGGGCTTTTTGCTTCTGAAATCCCGTATTTTTTTGATCGTCTAAATTTTCTTTGTTTCTGCAAACGCCGAATTACCATAGGGTCAAATTTCATTGCTTCCGGTAGGTCTATGAGTTCATCTCGAATCTGATAGTACCGAGATGGAGAAATGGTGAATATCTGTCGAATAGCTTTTTCTTTTGAGATGCCTGCCTGCCACGCAGTCCGTTCAAATTCAATAATAGATTTCTGGCGTTCAGTAAGATCCACGTCTTAAATCGTAACTTTAAGTTTCATTTGATGGTGGATCTTTAACTGAAATTTTTGAGCCGGGTGTCGGAATTGAACCGACGACATCTTCTTTACAAGAGAAGTGCTCTGCCAACTGAGCTAACCCGGCATTTTTACATTCTATGTGGAACCAAACCTAGTTAGTCATGTTCTGCGATAGAACGTCTCTGCCTTGCGATTTCAAAACACCCTATAGCGGAAGCTGCACTTACATTAAGAGATTCCGTAATCCCATAAAGCGGAATTCCAGCTATTACATCACAGCGTTCTCTAGCTAATCGTCCTAATCCCTTTCCTTCACTTCCGAGAACTAATGCTATTGGCCCGGTCGCTACTTTAATATCGTAGATATCTGTTTGTGCTGAAATATCCATTCCAACAGTCCAAATACCAAGTTCCTTTAATTTTGAAATTGCTTTCGGGATACCTGAAGCCGTAGCAATAGGTATATGTTCTATAGCCCCTTGCGCTGTTTTCGCAACGGTTGGGGTTATCCGCACTGATCGGTGTTTAGGTAGGAGGATGCCAGTAGCTCCAGCGCATTCACCACTTCGTATAATTGCTCCTAAATTACGTGGATCCATGATCCCGTCCAGAACAAGTATGAAAGGATTTAGGATCCCTTCAATTAGATCTTCTAATTCAAGACTGGGAAGGGGTTCACATTTCGCTAATACTCCTTGAGCAGATTCTGTAACAGTTACGGAATTGAACTTGGTTTTAGGAAGAGAATGTAAAGGGACACGAAGTTCCTCTGCCAAATTCTGAATATCTTCAAGAATTGGAGCGTTATCTACTCCATCTGAAATAACCACTTCATGAATTCTTCTAGTCCCAGCCAATAGAGCTTCCCTAACGGCATGCCGGCCTTCAACAACCTGCATATCAGGAGATTGATATAAGGATTCGCGAACTGAATTTGGATTCCCTCTCCTGTTTGCATTATTTCGATAATTACGGTTATCTGATTTTTTTCTTGAGTTCCTATTTTTCTTATTCATTTGTTTCAACGGTCCTTCCGGTACGACGGATACGGTCACGCACAGAACCAATTACGTGAGTAAAAGCTGAGCTTTCTCTTTCATTAATAATAACTTCACTAATTAAACTCACTGCGAAACAAGCAATGCCATTCATTTGCTCAAAACCTTCAGGATGTTTCCCCTTAATTGAAAATGGGGCCCTGATTATCTCACTGATTCTATTTTCAATTTCTTCTTTATGTTTTGAAATATTCGGCTTTTCTGCGATCACTGAACAATCGATATTGATGACTTCCCAACCAAGGTCAGTGATTTTTGCAATCACTTCTCTAAGCATTTTTATACTGTCAGCGTTCTCGTTTTTAGGGTCACTATCTGGGAAAAGCATACCGATATCTCCGAGACCTGTTGGTCCAAGCAAAGCATCAATACATGCATGGACAATAACATCTGAATCCGAGTGGCCTTTCAATGAATAATCTGATTTGAAAGTTGTTCCTCCTAAAATAAGAGGTTTTGTTTTTTGAACCTCCCAAGCGTGGGAATCAAAACCATGCCCGATTCTCATCTTTCTATTCTTCCCTTCGTGCCTTAAATGTTCTCGAAACCCTGCAAATAAATTTAGTAGTGTTTACAAAGGGTACCGATTTATTTCAATGTCTTACATCAACATGTGTAATTGATGTGAGGAACAGATTTTTCGTATTAGTCTATTCAATGCATGACATCTTCTGACTTCTTACGATCTATTGATATGTTCTCAGGCTTAAGCGATGAACTATTGCAACCAATTGCCAAAGAATCGGAAAGCATAAATTTGCAACGTGGGGATATTCTTTTTCAAGAAGGGGATGAACCTAACGACTTATACATTGTGACCATTGGTCGCATAGCTATCGGGAATAAATCTTTTGACGGCAGAGAATCATTAGTCGCTCTTATGGAGCCGGGGGATTTATTCGGAGAGATGCCTTTATTTCGTTCTGATGGGCGTTCAGCAGAAGCTCGCGCATTGGAAGACTCATCAGTAGTCGTGATTCCTTACTCACCAGTAAAGAATTTATATAAAAATAATCCTGACTTGTTATGGAGAGTTGTGGATATGTTAGTTGACCGATTAAAGAGTACAGATATAGCTCTCGCAGACACAATGTTTTTGGACGTCACTGGGAGAACAGCAAAACGATTGCTGGAAATGGCAGGCGATCTAGATGAGTTCCAACTTCCAATCACACAAGAGGAATTAGCTGGAATGATTGGTGCCTCCCGCGAAAGAGTGAATAAGTCAATATCTTCATTCATCAAATTAGGATGGCTAGCGCAAAATGGGGAGAAATATATCATCATTGATCGAAAGCAATTAGAAATACGTTCTACTTGAAAATCTGTTCTACTGTTTACGGAAAAACTCGCTGAACTTTTTAACTGTTGGGTGGTCTGTAGAATCTTTCGGAGACGAACTATCAGGGCTCAATAGGGTGGTTTTCATTCCAAGAACCGCAGCGGTATCTAATAAATTGGAAGTGGTATCCAACACAAGGCAGGACTGATACGCACACCCAGACGATCGATGCAATATTTCAAAGGCAGCTGGGTCTGGTTTGCGTACTCCAGTTTCAGAACTAATGATCCAAGGTTTCACTCCATGTAGGCCATACATCTCTCGTAAACCATTTGACCATGCAGCAAAATCATTTGTTACTACGGAAACTGCGATACCTCTTTTGTGAAGATTTCTTAAAAAATCTTTTGCACCGCTTCGGAAATCAAAACTCTCTATGTACCTTCGATCAAGATCATCTGCATCTCCTTCAATTCCTACCTGATTCCAGAACTCTGCAGTTTCTATCCTGCCAAGAGTTCCTTGTCTGTGGAGTTCCATAAGGTCTGCGTGGTCAACCTCACCCCCATTATCCTGAATAAAAGTTTGTAGATGTTCTTGGGGATCTAAACCTTGCTTAAAGATCACTCCATGCAAATCAATTACTAGAAGTTCCAAGTGGGCGCTTTCTTGAGAGTAATCAATGGATTTTCCTCCCTCTGCGCCTGGTATTTGATTGGCGACAGAAGTTGGGCGTCTTGCTAGCCGTTTTTTTTCATACCTACGATCAAGAAGCCAATTAATTACTGCCAGGAAAATCGAAAGGAGAAGTAATGCTAATACTGCCCATACAACCCAATCCAAGATTTGCGCTATTCTATGTTCGCTTACTCCAGAGGCATCAATGACTCTTTGCTCTCCAAGAGGCACATCAAAAGTTTTTCCGTCACTCTCATCGGGGAGGTTCACAATAACTCGTAAAGAGATACTGTCTTCTAGAGGAATTCCTAAATTTTCTTCAAGTGTGTCTCTTGAGATTCCAAGCGGTGGTTCTTCCAATAATGCATTCAACGCACTATCAGTAAAAATCTCAAATCCTTCGGTTAAATCAACACTGCCAATAACCGAGTAAGAACGTTTCTTTTCAGATGTTTCCGTCAGAATCTTCCAATTCTTAAACGTATTTTCTGAACTAGTTAACTCATTTAACACATTTTGTAAATCCTCGGCGTTGACGAAAGGTTTCGTAGCTTCATACCATTCGCGCCCATCAGAACCTCGCCCCGTTGTTTGGAACGTCCAACCACTAGTTTCTAAGTCAGATGTTTGAAGTACTTCCTCCAGATTCTGGAATACGACCTCATCTTGAGCAGCAGCGTCAAGTCCTATTCCTGCAGAAACCTGGCCAGAACCGTTTTCTTCTAGGTCAATAACGACTCGAAGTTGAATATTGCATCCAGTAACGAAAAGTAGGAGTGCAATTAATCCAGAAATGAAAGTTAGCTGTTTACAACGCACTATTGCATAGTAACGCCATGAGGCAGATAGTCCGAAGACCTGCTGGACTTAAAATGAAACTATTCTGCTGCTATGAATTCTTCAACAGATGGAGGTTCAAACCCTTCAACAGCTTTAAAAATAATTTTGCTTCCAGTTTCACTGTCTTCTTGGGAATCTACATCAACGACAATAATTTGTCCGGCGGTGTATTCTTTAAGTAATAGTCTTTCCGATAAAGGATCCTCAACAAGTCGCTGGATTGCTCTTCGAAGTGGTCGAGCACCAAGTTCGGGATCATAACCTCTATCTGCAAGGTAGTGTTTAGCTTCGACAGTTACTTCTAGCCCCATGCCCTGATTTTCAAGCTGTTCCGTAACTCTAGCTACCATGAGATCGACAATCTCAGTGACCTCACTCTTTGACAACTCATGAAACACAATAACTTCATCAACACGATTCAGAAATTCAGGTCGGAAGTGATCTTTGAGTGAGTCAATAACTTTTTCTTTCATTCTCTGGTAAGTAACGGATTCGTCATTTTTGGTGAATCCAAGGTTGGCTTTCCGTAAATCGCGTGTTCCTAGATTAGAAGTCATAATGAGAACGGTGTTCCGGAAGTCAACTGATCGTCCTTGACTGTCAGTGAGTCTTCCTTCTTCAAGAATTTGAAGAAGTGTATTAAATACATCTGGGTGCGCTTTTTCTATTTCATCAAACAGCACCACAGAAAATGGTTTTCTTCGGACAGCTTCAGTGAGTTGTCCCCCTTCTTCATAACCTACGTAACCCGGAGGCGATCCCATTAGACGACTAACAGTGTGTTTTTCCATGTATTCCGACATGTCTAAACTAATCAATGCTTGTTCATCTCCGAAAAGGAATTCTGCCAAAGTCTTCGCTAGTTCTGTTTTGCCAACTCCGGAAGGGCCAAGAAAGATAAAGGATCCCGATGGCCTCTTGGGATCTTTAAGCCCTGCTCTTGTCCTACGAATAGCTTGGCTAACTGCTTTAATACTGTCTTGTTGTCCAATAACTCTCTTGTGAAGTTCATCTTCCATTCGAAGTAGTTTCGCTGTTTCCTCTTCAGTGAGTTTGTAAACAGGAATTCCAGTCCACACAGAAAGCACTTCTGCTATGGCTTCTTCATCAACCTCATCAAAGAAATCAACACCTGAATCCTTCATTTCAGTTTCCATATTTTCTTTTTTGTTCAGAAGTTCTTTTTCTTTATCTCGAAGACGACCTGCTTCTTCGAAATTTTGTGCTTCAACCGCAGCTTTTTTATCTTTAGTGACAATTGCTAATTCATTTTCTAATTCTTTAAAGTCTGGTGGGGTTTCCATCCGTTTGAGTCGTAAACGCGATCCAGCCTCGTCAATTAGATCTATGGCTTTATCGGGAAGATGCCTGTCGGAAATATATCGATCAGCCAGATTTGCTGCAGCGACTAGAGCCTGATCGGTTATTGTGACTTTGTGATGCTCTTCGTAGCGGTCTCTTAGGCCTTTTAGGATTTCAATCGTATGGGAAACTGAAGGTTCATCAACTATTATTTTCTGAAATCTTCGTTCTAAAGCAGCATCTTTTTCTAAATGTTTCCTGTATTCGTCAAGTGTTGTAGCTCCAATTGTTTGTAGTTCTCCTCTTGCAAGCATTGGCTTTAATATTGATGCTGCATCTATAGCCCCTTCAGCTGCGCCAGCTCCTACAAGGGTATGTAGTTCATCAATGAAAAGAATTATGTCTCCACGGGTTCTGATTTCCTTTAAGACTTTTTTAAGTCGTTCTTCGAAATCGCCTCGATAACGGGAACCAGCTACAAGAGCTCCCAAGTCAAGTGTGTAAAGTTGTTTTCCTCTAAGGGGCTCTGGCACATCGTCAATAGCGATAGAGCGGGCAAGTCCTTCAACAATTGCTGTTTTCCCAACTCCAGGTTCTCCAACTAGAACAGGATTGTTTTTTGTCCTTCTACTGAGAACTTGCATGACACGTTCAGCTTCTCTCGTTCTTCCAATAACAGGATCTAATTTTTTCTCTTTAGCTAACTGAGTTAAGTTTCTTCCAAATTGGTCTAGGACCATTGAAGATGTAGCATCTCCTCCTCTACCTCCAGTGCCAGCAGATGCCCTTTCTCCTCTTCTTCCACCTTCGTTTTCTTCTTCTCCTGTTCCTGAGTATCCGGAAAGCAATTGGATGACTTGTTGTCGAACCCGTGATAAGTCTGCGCCTAATTTTGTCAGTACCTGTGCGGCTACACCTTCACCTTCCCTTATTAAGCCAAGGAGGATGTGTTCTGTTCCAATGTAATTGTGTCCGAGTTGAAGGGCTTCACGTAAGCTAAGTTCGAGTACTTTCTTCGCTCGTGGCGTGAATGGTATATGTCCACTGGGTGATGAACCGCCTTGACCAATGATTTCTTCGACTTGGTCTCTGACAGCCTCTAAAGAAATTCCAAGCGATTCAAGTGCTTTGGCGGCAACTCCTTCTCCCTCATGGATTAAACCAAGAAGAATGTGTTCCGTTCCGATGTAATTGTGGTTGAGCAAACGTGCTTCTTCTTGAGCTAAAACAACTACTCTTCGTGCTCTATCTGTAAATCTTTCGAACAAAAATTGCCCTTTCAAAATAGTTTTGATTTAAGTGTACCCTGAGCTTGATTTGATGTCAGAACGTATATTCAGAGACTAATTTCGTATCTCTTATATTTACAACGCAAAAAAGCAGTAATTTCTTCCATAATTGAGTAAAAATTTCTGTTTATTCCAAAATATTTGTTCTAAAGGCTGCTCTTTCACTTGTAATTACTTCTTACGTGTGTCGTCATATAGTTGAGCGCCTTACACTTTGATGTAATGGCTCTTGTATCTTCTCTTTCTGTTTTGCCGACACTGGCTGATGATTTATCTGAGCTTGAAGTTAAGCTTCGTGATTCGGTTGTTGCTGAGGATAAGTATTTAACTGAAATTGCTAGCCATTTAATTACTGCTGGTGGAAAGCGTGTACGGCCTGGATTTACTATTGCGTCAAGTGGAATAGAAACTCCTACAGCTCTGGCGGCTTCTTATGATGTCCTAATGGGCGGTGTCGCTGTTGAGTTAGTACATTTGGGCTCTCTATATCACGACGATGTTATGGACGAAGCCGAGATGCGGCGCACAGTTCCATCTGTGAACGCTATCTGGGGGAATTTAACTGCCATTCTCGCAGGTGATTTCTTGTTAGCACGAGCATCTGGTATCGCTGCGTCATTAGGTACGGAGGTAGCGGAGTTACTCGCGGCAACTATTGGAGAACTTTGTGAGGGGCAGATTCTTGAATTGCAATCAACATTTAAATTGGATCGAGATGAAAATGGTTATGAGCGTTCAATATCTGGGAAAACTGCTTCTCTTTTAGCTACGGCTTGCCGTATCGGAGGTTTAACGGCGGATCTTTCAAGAGATAACATTGAGATCCTCACATCGTTCGGACACTCATATGGTATGGCTTTCCAAATTGTTGATGACATCCTTGATTTAGTTGCGACTGATGAACAGTTAGGAAAGCCATCGGGTAACGACCTGATGGAAGGTGTTTATACTCTTCCGGTTATTTTCGCATTTTCATCTGATAACGGTGAAGCACTTAAGGAACTACTTGGTAAAGAAATCAGTGTTGAGGAAAGAGATTATGCGAGGAATTTGATCCGTACTAGTGGGGGTGTTTCTGAAGCTCTTTCTAGAGCCCGTTTGTGGACTGATAAAGCAAGTGCAGCTCTTAATGATTTACCTCCTTCTGAAGCAACAGAAGCTCTTCGGGCAGCAACCACTCATCTAATTCAAAGAGCAGCCACACCGATTATTAATTGACTTAAGAACTGACGGTGAATTTGTCCGGAGTAAGACCGAATTTTTTTACTGCTCGGGACGTAATGTAGGGAAAAGCACAACATCTCTTATTGTTTGGACATCTGCTAGAAGCATAACGAGGCGATCTATTCCTATGCCAATACCACCAGTAGGAGGAAGACCGAATTCTAATGCCCGTACATAATCTGAATCCAGCCCCATTGCTTCTTCATCTCCAGATTCACTTTTCTGTATCTGTTCTTTGAAGCGACCCATTTGTTCTTCTGGGTCAACAAGCTCTGAGAATCCATTTAAGATTTCTCTTCCTGCTACTATCCCTTCAAATCTCTCAGTAAATCCAGGCTTTTCTCTGTGGTCTCTTGATAGTGGGGAAACTTCTTTAGGGTATTCAGTTACAAAGCAAGGGTCCCACAAATTGGGTTCGACTGTCTTCTCATAAATTTCAAGAATTAGTTTTCCTGCCCCGTATTCACTTTCAAATTCAATATCTAGCTTATTGCATAACGATTGAAGGTTTTCAATTGGCGTTTCCAGTGAGACTTCTTCACTAGTGTGTTCTTTAATCAGCTCAACCATTGGGATTCTTTTCCATGGTGCTGAAAGATTCAGCTCTTTGCCATCAAATGAAACAACGGGTGAACCAGTCAGTTCTATCGCTAAATATTCAATAAGGTTTTCTGCCAGTTTCATAATGTCTTCCCAGTCCGCGTATGCTTCGTAAAGTTCAAGCATTGTGAACTCTGGGTTATGCCTACTTGAGAGTCCTTCATTTCTGAAAACTCTGGCGATTTCAAAGACTTTTTCAAAGCCGCCAACAACGAGTCGTTTTAGGTATAACTCTGGAGCTATCCGTAAATACAGTTCAATATCAAGGGCGTTGTGGTGCGTTGTAAATGGTTTTGCAAGAGCACCGCCTGGGATGGGATGGAAAACTGGTGTTTCTACTTCCATGAAAGATTTATCTTCCAACCATTTTCGAGTAAGTGATAGAAGTCTGCTCCGAAGAATAAATGTTTTTCTAGATTCTTCTGTTACCCATAGGTCAACATAGCGCTGGCGGTATCTTGTATCAGGATCGCTGATCCCGTGCCATTTATCAGGGAAGGGGTTTTGCGTCGCAGCGAGAACAATCCAGTCTTCTACTTTGACAGAAAGCTCCCCACGTTTTGTTTTCATAACTTCGCCTGTGACACCTAGCCAATCACCAAGATTCAATGCGACGAATTTTTCAAAATCTGGTGTTACTTTCGCCGGAGCGAAAAGCTGGATCCGACCTGTCCCATCTTGTAACACGCCAAATGCGATTTTTCCTTGGTCTCTCCGTAACATCATTCGTCCAGCTATTGAAACTCTGGTGCCCGAACCTGTCCCATCCTCTAAAGAGTTATGAGCATCAATTAGTTCTTGAACGGTAGTAGTTTTTCTAAAATTATACGGCGGTTCCATGTTTCACAAGTGTCGCAGGGACAACGCAGGATTGCTGTGATTTAACAAGATCTCTTAGATCGGGTTTATCCCAACATGTGGATTTATGTTGTCAATTAACCGGGTCGTTCCAATTCGTACAGCAATTAGAACCCGTGTTTCTTCATCAACTGCTATGACAGGTTCAAGTGATTCACCATTGACTATTTCAATATAGTCAACAGATATATCTGATGAGCTTAGAATGAGTTCCGAAATGGTCTCTTTGATTGGTTGAGCTTGTGTCTCTCCTGAACTTATTTTTTTATGAGCGTTCTGAAGTGCTTCCGGGATAATAGATGCTACCTTTCTCTCTTCTGAGCTGAGGTATATATTTCTGCTTGAAAGAGCTAAACCGTCATGATCACGAATAATTGGACACCCGATCACTTCAACCCGATATGAAAGATCAATCACCATCTTTCTAATGATTTGAAGTTGCTGCCAATCTTTTTCACCAAAGTATGACCGGCAGGGCCCAACTATGTTGAATAATTTTGATACCACTGTCGCTACCCCAGAAAAGTGTGTTGGGCGTGAAACTCCTTCTAGAACTGAAGAAAGGTTGCTAACAGAAATTGATGTAAGTACTGTGTCGCAAAACATTTCTTCAACTGCAGGTGTAAAGAGTAAATTTGTCCCAGCCTCCAAACAGAGTTCTGTATCTTTTTCTATATTTCTTGGGTATGTAGATAAGTCTTCATTCGCAGAAAACTGAAGTGGATTCACGAAAATCGTTGTAATAACCACATCATTTTCTGTAACAGCACGTTCAATTAAGGAGATATGGCCTTGGTGGAGGAATCCCATTGTCGGAACTAGGCCTATAGATTTCCCCTCAGCCCTTACTTGATCTAGATAATTCTGTAATTCTTTAGGGTCTGTTACTAATTCCATAAGTTCTTATTATTCTTGATGGTTGTCTTGTGTGCTAAGTCGTTTAGCCTCTTCAACCATACTTTTGTATAGTGCCAATTCTTTCTCTGGTAAAGATTCTAGGTGCGCCTTGAGCGTTTCTTCATCTTTCCTTGTTACCGGGCCAGTTAAAGCTTCTTTCGGATTTAGTTCAGAAATCGAATCTAGGCTCCCTTGAGAAAGATTCAAGAACGCTTCAAATGGAATATTAAGTTGGTCTGCTAATCGTCTAACTTGCTCAAGTAGAACCACCAGATGGTTAGAGGCTATGCAGGCTGTGGCATGATATAAAGCCCTATCTTGATCGTTGAGGCAGAAACTGGTTCCTCCAAGTATGTCAACAATTTTTTGCATGAAAGGGTCACCATTTATTGCAAACCATGCATTATTGGTAAGTCTTTCCTTACCTATTTGAGGGTTTGGTAATGAAACGAGAGGATGTATTAATCCAATTCTTTTGTGTGGGTTGAGACTACTAAGTCCTCTGGATCCTGCTATGTGAGCTATAACTGATTTTGTTTTGGGTAATTGACGAACAACATCAGGTATTGCTCTATCGGGTGTAGCAATTAATACAAGATCAACTCCTTGCGTTGCATTCGAAAGGCTATCGCCTCTTCCAAGAGGGGTTTTCATTTCCCAACCTGAGGAGCTCAAAGCTTGAAAGAAACTTTGGCCGGCTTTCCCGGGGCCAATAATTTGAACGATAGGAGGCTTCACCAGTCTTTAATCCGTCTAACTTCTCCATCATTGGGATCTTCCCAATCTCTTAAAAACTCAGGGGCAAGTTCTCCCAGTGGCACCATTACAAAAGCTCTTTCTTTCATTCTTGGGTGGGGAACGGTGAGGTCGGGATCGTTTATTTCGTCATTCTCTACCCAAAGAACATCGACATCCAGAGTTCTTGGACCCCAGCGAATCTTTCTTTCACGATTAGCTTTTCTTTCCAGAGCTTGTCCGTGTTCAAGAAGCTCTCTTGAGTTTCGTTCAGTTAAAAGTTCTATCACTATGTTGAGATACGAATCCTGTTCAACTCCACCAACAGGGTCAGTCTCATATAACCCTGAAACAGCATACAAGTCTGTAAAGGTTGCCACTGCTTCTCTAAGATAGGTTTCTTTATCGCCAAGATTTGAACCTAGCCCAAGGAATGCCCGACCCATATTTATGCTATTCCAGAACTTGTTCTTCAGCCTGTAAAGCTTCTAGTTCTGCAAGTCGTTCCTCTTCTTGAGCAACCATTTCTTCAGGTGTTGGAAGATTTTGTGAGGCAGCAGCAATTTCTCTTCCATTAGGGCCAATAACTCGTTGTAAAGTTTTTTCCATTTTGGTAACTGCTTCAGGGACAGTATCTATGAACCCGTTCCATACGAGATATCCAGCCATTGCTCCACCAACGGTATCGCCTACTTCCTCGTGGTGAAGAAGGAGTTTCTCTCCATTCTTAATTAATTTATTCAAATCGGAATAAAGGACACTAAGGACTGTATTGAGATGGGCATCTAGAGCGACAGGGCGATGCACATAATCAATGTCAAATTCTTCATAGTTATGCAGGTTATGCGGTGCAGGGATTATGGAGATAACCCGTTTAAAGTCATTTCTTCGAATCCATATTAGTTCTTCAACTCTTCGTACTTTTCTATGTTGTGGCCCATACCCACCTGGGCGTTCACAAACTGCGAGACGATCTTTAACAATCCATATGAGCCCTCGAGGTTGGATACCCTCAGCCCATTTCCCCCTCATGTTTAACTGTCGCAAAACTGTATCTCCATATTGTTTCTTTATCTAAAGGCAAATTTTAGTACTACTAATACAAGGTTTGCCTTGGTAAACGTCATCTTTTTAGTATTTGTGCACAATATCTTACAAGGTTACTTTCAGTATTTCATTCTGACGATTCGTCATAACTCCAAAGATCAGGAAGGTTTCTGTATCGTTCTGCGACATCAAGACCGTATCCGACAACAAAATCTGGTGGAATTTCAAATCCTACATATTTGAGACCGAGTTCATTGGGTTGACGGCCAGAGCGCAAAAGCAGTGCGCAAATTTCTAATGAAGCTGGTCCTCGTGACTCAAGGTTCTTTCTTAGGTAACTCAGTGTTAGACCACTATCAATAATGTCCTCGACAACGATGACGTCCCTTCCACTAAGGTCAATATCTAAATCTTTCACGATCCTTACAACACCACTAGTTTTTGTCGCATTCCCGTACGAAGAAACAGCCATAAAATCAAATTCAACTGGAAGGGCAATGGCTCTAGCTAAGTCAGCCATGTAAACAAATGCTCCTTTGAGAACCCCAACTAATAGTGGAACTGAATTTGCATAATCTTTAGTTATTTGTTGACCGAGCTGTACGATTCTTTCTTGAATTTGTTGTTCGCTAAGAAGAATCTTTCCCGGGGGTTTTAATGGTTCTATCATGACTCCGGCACCCTAACGCAGATCTCACCCTCATACATGCATGTTCTAATTTTCTTCTGGCGGTTCAATACGAAGGATACGATTTGTTCGAGCCACTCTCCAACCACCGCCAATATCAGTAGCTATCATTTCTAATCGTGCAACATTCAATACTCGTTCGATTGTTGCTAAATCAGGTGGGTGATCATTATTTCGTGATTTCCAAATCCAATTTCTAATTACTTCTCGAGCAAGAACAGGATGTATTTTTGTTAACGTTTCGCAATCCGTGGGGTCAATTTCTGTCGTTTGTTGATTAATGTAGTCTGCACCTGCCCTTAAAATTTCTGCCTGTCGGGCGAGAAGAGGAGCAAGATCTCGTTCTGCGATTTCGTTCAAGAGTGGTAAAGCTTCATTACGTATACGATTTCTCCTGTACGCGGGATCTTCATTTGAAGGGTCAAGAAAGTATTCTATTTTAAGCGCTTCGCAAAGTGCTTCAGTTTCTGACCTACGTAGATTCAAAATAGGTTTCCTTACAGAAGGCCGCATACCACTTAAACCATGCCAAGCGCTCCCGCGTATTAATGCTAAAAGAATCGTTTCGGCTTGGTCATCTGCAGTATGCCCTGTCAACACGTCTTCTGGGAGAACGCTGAAACGAGCTAGTCTCGCTCGTGCCTCAAGATTAGGTCCCTGCTCAACATACACCGTTCTCGTTTCAAAATCTGCGTTGAATCTTTTCGCTATTTCATGAACTAGATCAGCTTCTTTTTCTGACCCTTTACGGATGCCATGGTCTACATGAATGGCTGTAACTTTTCGCTTCGTGGCAGAAGCTAATGCAAGAAGCGCCATGGAATCTGCCCCACCGGATACAGCACAGACAACTGGACCTTCTGGGAAAGTGCATCTTCCTAATAGTTCTTCAATCAACTCGGTCATTTTTCTCCAGGTCAGTTTTGATTTTAGATACTGTCAGTTTCATCTGATGTAATTCGGTTAATCCATATCTGTGGTGATTGTATCTCATCCATTGAAGGAAGGTTCTGGGGTTTTTCCCATGCTCGATCAAGTAAAGTTGTGCCCCCATTTTCCTCTACTTTTTCGATAAACATTTCTCCTGCTTGGTACTGATTGAGTTTCGCTTCAAGTCCTACGATTTTCTGGAAGATTCTTGAAAATCCTTTAGCTGAGTTTCGTCGGGCACGAAGAGTCTTAGCAAAATAGTCAGCGCTTGGGATAAGGCCAACTCCAGCTCGGTCCATAGTGACATCGCCGTGCCCCTCAAGAAGGCTCATCATCCCAGAAATCTGATTTAACGTTTCACGCTGTTCAGGTGTTGTAAGGAGAGCGGGTAATCCTCCATCTGCGAAAATATCTTCACCTGTTTTTTTTGCCTCAATGATTCTTTTTGCTGCTTCGCGAAGTATCTCAGGATCGGGGTCTACTGTGTTTAATGTCTGATTAACCAATCCTAAGAAGTGTTCTCTCAGCCAAGGAACTCCTGTGAATTGCGCCCGATGTGTGCATTCATGCAAGGCAAGCCAAAGCCGAAATTCTTCTGGTGGAAAACCATATTTTTTTTCAATGTTTAGAACATTAGGGCCGAGATAGTAAACAATGTCTTGATCTTCTGGATTCTCATCTTCAATGATTAATAAATCGTATTGGCCAAGCACTCGACCTGACATCCACCCTAATAGGAGACCCATTTCTGCTCCGCTTGCTTTTGACCCTATTTCTGAAAGGAACGAGGCTTCTTTCGAAACTAGTTTTGCTGCTAATGGTCTTAAAAGTCGTTGGAACGAATCAATATTTGCTTCAATCCACATGGGACGATCGGCTACTCTTCCTCGCGCGTTTCCCATCTGAGACTTAAGACCCGTTGTCTCTGCAACAAGTTCTTCAGCTTGGGCGGTAAAACGTTCAAAATCGGGCTCTAATGTGGCGTAGTGATAAGAAGAAACCGAATCGTTTCTTTCGCTAATCCTCGTTGCTACTTGCCGGGCGAGATTCCAGTCGACCGAAGTATCGGCCACTTTAAAGTTCCGTGCTCGGCTTCTTATACCTTGGTGGATATTTAGGGCGGACCACTTTAACGAAATAACCACCAATGACAGCAAAGATCGTTAGGAACGTTGCAGGAGTAAGCACTACCGCTATCCACCAATGCCATTCAGCCGCCAATATTTGCATAAGTAGATGGTAGACCGAAATGCACCTTCTCTGACACCTTAAACTGAGAAGTGCTGAGATTTATAGAAAACAGTTGATCACAAATCTGTGATGCTTATGTCCCCTAGATCAATTCGTTGAAGCGATTCGCTAATCTTTAGTTGCAGTGAAGGAGGGGCTTTAACCGTTGCTTGTTGGGCCATCGCTAATTTAAAACGTATTTCTACGTCCAGTGCAGTTTTGCACTGAGTGCAAGTTCCAAAATGTTCCCGCACGGACTGAATAACTTGCGGATTGGGAATTCCATCTAATGCTTGGAGAATAAGTTGAGGAGATTCTTCACAGTGATGATGAGAAGAGATTTCTTCTGAGCTTAAGAGATAATTTTGAGATTCTGGTTCTTCGGAGTTATTTCTTTCAGGAAGTTTCATATCCTCAATCACCTCCCCCAACTGTGATTGGTTCTAATTCTTGATAACCCTTTTCCACATCTTCAAATAAAAGTCGTCTACTGGTTACATAGTCCAATAGTTCTGTTTGTAATTTTGCTCGTGCCCTATGCAGACGGGACATTACAGTTCCGTGCGGTATTGCTAAAATTTCAGCTATTTCTTTATAGGAAAATCCTTGAACATCTGCAAGAAGAACTACTTGTCGATATGGGGTTGATAGAGAGTCAACTGCTTCTTTGATTTCATCGTTAGTTAAATATTCAAACAAGGTATCTTCAGCACTCGCACTAAGTTGGTATTGCGTCCGACTCCCAAGGTTTTTGTACATATACCCATCTTCTATACCCTCAAGGTCACGCTCATCGAAGCTTCGTTGCTTTTTTCGATATACGTTGATGAAATTATTAGTCAGAATTCGAAATAGCCAAGCTTTGAGATTTGTTCCATCAGAAAAATTAGCAAAAGCTTTATAGCCTTTGAGGTATGTTTCTTGCACTAAATCCTCTGCATCTGCAGGATTTTTAGTGAGTCTGAGCGCATGGGAATACAGCTGATCCATATAAGGCATAGCCTCTTCAGCAAATTTTGTTTGGTCAGCCACAAACCCAGTCTAGCGAGTAGAGGAAATGACCATACATTGCTGGTTTATCCAGTTGTAAATTCTGAGCCCGAGAGGGGAATCGAACCCCTGACCTATTCATTACGAGTGAATCGCTCTACCGACTGAGCTACCCGGGCGAAGAAACTAACGATAGCAACTCAACTCTAATAGCGGACCTAGCTTGGTGAAACATCTATTTCAATTCTGAAAGTGAAATAAACAACGATTGAAGTAAGAGTTTCTCATTAGGGTTCCTCCCTAGTGCTGCAATCGTTTTGCGAATATTTTCAATATTTTGAATACTTGAAGCATTCGGGGCACTCATTAGTTCTTCTTTATAAATATTTGTAATTATGGAAAGTCCAAAATGGAGTTCATCCGTTCGAAACCTGCGAATTTCACGTTTCTGTTTCGCTTCCATTTCTTTTCTACCTGAACCACGCGTTCCCATTTGTTTCTCATAATCAGCTAATTCATCTGTTTCTTGAGTATGCCGATTAGTGATTGTTTCCTGTGCTTCATCTATAGCGTTTTGGATTTCTTCAACGGCGATTGCAACTTTGTACCCTTCTGAGCCTAATTTTTCAGGAACTGATCTCCAAAGCTCATATCGAGAGGCGACTTGTGTATCATTCATCAAATCATTCGCTCTACTTAGATCTCCACGTGAAGCTGATGAAATTAATTCAATTTTTTCAGTATTTAGCCCTTGGTCAGTAAGCCAATTGCGCATCGCTTCTAGCGATATCGGTTGGAACTGAACGTTCTGACAACGTGACGCTATTGTTATTTGACTCTCTGGAATATTCTCTGAGATTAGAATAATTATTGTTGACTCAGGAGGTTCTTCAAGCGTTTTGAGTAAGCGACCAACCGCAGTCGGATTAGCTGTGTGAAACCTGTTAGCGACAATGATTTTTTTGGAGCCTTCGATAGGTGACCGTGAAGCTTCATTTATAAGTCTTTGCACGTCTTCGTCACGATATTGGTTTCCTGTGGGTTCAATCTTTATTAAGTCGGGATGATCTCCTCGTAAAGCCAATTTCATTGTCCGATTTGAATCTAAAGAAGAATCTCTCTGGCTTAATATCAGTGCTGCAAAAGCTTTTGCTGCTTCCCAACGGCACGACCCCTTAGGCCCAACGAAAAGATATGCATGGACAGGGTCCTTAAACGATCTTTGTAATTGATTGATAGCTTCCTTTTGGTCAATTACTTGATCAAAAAAATCTGCATACGTCTCTTTGGTCATCGTACTTATGGCAAGCCAAGTCGTTCTTTGATTGCTTGATCTACAAGAAAAGCGACTTCTTCTAGTGTTCCTGTCCCATCAATAACAACCCACTTTTCTTTTCTAGCTTCAGCTAACTCAAGGTAGCCATTACGGACTTTCTCATGGAATGATCTATCTTCTTGTTCAAATCGATCTGGGTTCTGGCCGCGACGGTTAAACGATTCTTCTATAGAAATATCAATAAGGATTGTGAGGTCAGGGGTCAATGATTCTGTAGCAAAAAGAGATAATGAAAGAACTTCATCTATAGGAAGGCCACTTGCATACCCTTGATACGCAAGTGAAGACGCTAAAAACCGGTCTGTGACCACGTGCTGCCCTTTAAGAAGAGCGGGGCGAATCACATCTGCTACAAGTTGCGCTCTAGAAGCCGCCATCAAGAGAGCTTCTGCTCGAACTGCAACTGTTTCATTTGGATCTAGGAGAATCGTTCTCAATGATTCTCCTACAGTGGTGCCGCCTGGTTCACGCGTGAAAACAGCGTTTAGGGTTTCTGAAACCCTTCGCGCCTGAGTACTCTTTCCACTTGCATCTCCTCCTTCAAAAGCGATGAACTTTGCTTTCATGAACCAGGGTTCTCCTTTGTATTTTCTTCAGTCTCTTGACTGATGAGATTACGGACAGCGCTAAATGTTAAAAAGCCTGCTCCGACGATAATAAGCGATGCAAGCCATAGCGTCACACGGACACCAGGAACAAATATCTCCCAGTTAAATATTTCGACTTGCTTATCAAAGAACTCTTCGGATAACCCGTTGAAAGTTGCTGCTACAAAAGGCCCTACAGACATTGCAATGATTAAAGATAATCTGACAATCGTGTAGACAGCAGAGAATATTCTGCCCCTTAAATCTTCTGAAACACTAATTTGTAGCAGCGTGAAACCAAGCACATATATTGCCCCTGCAAATAATCCAAGGAACCCGATAAGAGTTGCCGCTGGCCACAAACCTGACATTGATGTAGCTATAAATAACGAAACTCCTGCACCGAACACAGATATTACAAAGAGTCTTACTTGACTTATCCTCTGCCTGGATAAGGCTACAGTTGCTACTCCAACGGCAACACCAATTCCTAATGCTGTCTGCAGGACAGACATTCCATTTGCAGGATTTTCACCTAAAACGTCTTTAGCGAAAATGGGTCCCAATGGGATAAGCATCCCACCTCCTATTAGGCCAGCACCTAGAGCTGCACATACCGCTTTAACGATTGGATTAACAAAGATAAACTCCCAGCCTTCCCGTAATTCATCAATCGTGGACCGGAGATTTAGTTTTGGTCGTTCTCTAGAACTCGTTTCTTTTGGTGTTCTTTCGGGAATAACTATGAAATAAATCATGAGTGCTGAAAAAAGAAAGGTTAATGAGTCTGCAAAAAAACCTAGTCCTATTTGGTCGGCATTTAGGTTTGTGGACCCGGGCCATGATTCTATTTTATCTGCGAAACGACCGAGGAAAATAAATATTGCAGCTGCGATTGGAACAGTTCCATACGTAGCAGCCATTTGTAAGGAATTGACTGTTGTCAAACTTTCTTCGGGGACGATACTCGGCACAACAGAATCTTTTGCAGGAATCCATAGAAGCGTAAATATTTCTAAAGCAAAAGATGCTAGAACCAGATGCCAGACAGTCGTTGCGAAAGGAAGGAGGATAAGGATAAAGACTCGCCCCAGGTCACATAAGATCATGACTTGTTTCCGATTCCATCGGTCAACAAGCACTCCAGCGAGCGGTGCTAAGAAAAGACCGGGAATTATTCGAGCGGAGAAAACAAAACCCACGGCTGTTTCGGGGGTTCCTCCTCCTAGTTCTGTTGCCGCTGCTGCTATTGCTAGAAAACCCAGCCAATCTCCTAATGATCCGACTAGTTGGACTAGCCATAAACGGAAATACTGGTAGCTTCCGAAGATTTTTTCTACCCATTGAGCAGCAGCGACCCGCTGGTAATCTGCTACTTGGTCACCATGTCGTTGCTGCTCTGATGGCTTTTTTTCCACGACCACAGGCTACAGTCTCTACATGCATTGATCATGTTAGAGGACAAAAGTACTTAATTAATTCGTATTTTGTTGAGCACGGCGCTCAGATAAGAGTTCCTTTGCCCTTTCACCAGTCATTTGCTCTATGGAGTCCCCTAATTGCAGACTTGCGTTTGTTACTCCATCCGTTACATAAGGTCCGAACTTCCCTGTTTTGATTTCAATTGGTTTTCCGGAGACATTATCAAGGCAGGGTTTCCCATCAACGTCTTTCAGAATGATCTGTTTTGACTGCTTTCGAGCAAATTTCTTAGGTGTTTCTAAGTGTTTGATGCAATCTTCGAAGTTGACTTCAAATATTTCATCTTCGGTGATACTTCGTGTTTGAGTACTTCCATCTTCACAATCGGCTTTGAGATATGGACCGAATGGTCCATTGTGTACTGATATCGCACCACCTTTCAGTAAGTTATATGATGCGTCTCCTTTTTTGGGAACGGGGTTAAGGGTTACGGTAATGGATTCTGTAATGGGAAGTACCCGTGGAAGGCTAAGAAGATTGATTGCATCTTCAATTGAAATAGTGTCGGGTTCCATTTTTTCTAGTAGCGACGCTGTCTTGGGTTTCGGGGCATTTTTTAATTCTGTTCGCTCAGTTAGCACATCAAGAACCTCTTCTACCGTTTGAAATTCATTCATATTTGCTAAAAGGTTCTCTAATAGTTTGATTTTTTCTTCAGCCTTTTCCATTCTGGAGACTTCTTTCCAGTAACCAGTATTTATTAATAATTCTCTTAATCGATAACCAGTTGGTTCATCAATATTTTCACTGTTCCATTTCTTAATACTGTTCAGTAATTTTTTAATAGCTTTTGAGGGCTTCTCTGCTAAGAATGTTTGTTGTTCTAGCGCTTCATACAAGGAGATTTTTTCGTTGTCAGCGATTCCTTCAAGCGTCTCTATTGATTTTTTACCCACACCACGTTTCGGTTCATTCAGAATCACTTGGATACTTGCATTTTCTTTATGATTTTCTGCGACTTTGAGGTAGGCGCAAGCAACTTTTATTACTTTTAGATGATGTGGTTGCTTCATTAATCGCCCCTCTTTGGAGGTCTGCCTCGGCCATTTAGGGAAATCACCCAGAGAAACATATGGACCAAATGATCCTTTTCTTAGGAATACTGGAATCCCTTTACCGTCAACGAACCCAAGAACGGTTTCAACGTTGATTAGATCATCTTGGAACAATTCCGATGTTTGTTTATTTTCTACCCAACCTAAGATTGTGTCCGGTTCAGAGGCAAGAGTTAGAAATTCTTTTGCTTTTGCAACACTTAGTTGATCTGGAGGGAGTGTTTCGGGAATTGAGGCAGTTTCTCCGTCCATTCCGTTTTGCACATACGGTTTCTGATTAGCGAAACGCGCATAGATCGTCTGATTTGTTTCTATATCCAATCCAACAGCATGAGCAATTTCCTGTCGGATCCGGGGTAAATCAACCTTTACTAGACCTTGGATATCATCAATTTTGGTTTCCCAAGCACCTTCTTCGAAATACCACTCATTGAGAAATTGAGTCTGGTTCGTAGTGCCATCTGCTATACCATCAAGTTTCTCATTTAAGTTCGCCGTGTACTGGTAGTCGACTTCATCCCTAAACTCAATTTCTATAAAATTTGTAGCGACAAATGCTTTAATTGTCGGTATTAACGATCGCCCATCTTTAAACACATAGTCACGGCCTGCGATTTTCCCAATGGTAGCGGCGAAGGTTGATGGCCTTCCTATCCCTGTTTCTTCCATCCATTTCACCAATGATGCTTCAGTAAATCTTGCAGGCGGCTTCGTTTCATGATTGTTTATTTCTATTTGATAAATAGTTACTTTGGCACCTTCGATGAGATTAGGCAGAATTCCCTGCAAGTCTGTTTCTTGTTCGCTCGTAGGTTCAGGTGTTTCTTCATATATTTGGCGAAATCCAGAATGAGATATTGTCCTACCACTTGCACTGAATTTAACGCTTTGTTTTTCTTCTGAATCTATTTCTCCGTTAAGAATCATTCGGACTGTTTCACCGATTTGGTCAGTCATCTGAGAGGCAATTGTTCTCTTCCAAATGAGTTCATATACAGCTAGTTGGTCTTTGTTAAGTTCATTTTTAAGTTCTTCAGGTTTTCGAAATGTTTCACCGGCTGGCCGGATCGCTTCGTGGGCTTCCTGTGCGCTTTCACTTTTGGTTGTATAGAGCCGAGGTTTATCGGGAAGATAGTCAAGGCCACAAACGTTCTCTATGCTCGTCCGAGCGGCAGTAATAGCTTGATCGGATAATCCAGGACTGTCAGTACGGTGATACGTGATGTAGCCATTTTGGTAAAGGCTTTGAGCTATAGCCATAGCTGCTCCAGAAGATCCACCAAGTTTGTTAATAACTTCTTGTTGGAATGTTGAAGTGGTAAATGGAGGCTTAGGTTGTCTTCTATACGGCGAAGTTTCAATTGATGCGACCGTTAATGATTCATTTTGTAATGATTCTTTGAGACTCGTTGCAGTTCTCTCATCAAGAATCATTACTTCTCTGCTTTTTTTGAGTTCTCCATTCTCATTGAAGTCATTCTTTCCGGAAGCGATTCTCTGGCCATCAATTTCAAATAGTTTTGCGTTAAATTTTTCTTCTGTAGAAGAACTAAGCTCTGCGATAGCTGAGCAATATGTTGCGCTGACAAAGCGAATACGATCCTTTTCTCTTTCAACGATTTTCCTTAACGTCGGGCTTTGAACACGGCCACCTGTCGCTCCCCCTCCAATAGTTTGTCTTGCAAGTCCAGATAGGTCATAGCCAATAATTCGATCGAGGATTCTTCTTGTTTCCTGTGCTGCGACCTGGTCCATGTCAATTTCTCTCGTGTTGTCTAAAGCCTCGAGAATTGCTTTCTCTGTTATTTCATGAAAAACCATTCGAAAGACAGGTATCTCTGGTTTAAGCACTTCTACAAGATGCCAGGCAATTGCTTCGCCTTCACGATCCTCATCCGTTGCAAGATAAAGTACATCTGCCTTTTTTAGAGCTTTACGGAGTTGAGTGATTGTTTTTTGACTTTTTGCGCTGTTGACATACCAGGGTTGCCATGGTTCTTCTAATGATTTTCTTGATGAATAGATTCCAAATCCCTGAAGTGTCTTATTCTCCGCATGTAATTCATGATCATAACGGCGATCTGCTTTCACATCTTTAGGTTGGATAAGGTCTTGAATATGGCCGACGGAAGCTTCAACTACATAGTCTTCCCCGAGAAAACGCTCTATGGTTTTCGCCTTCGCTGGTGACTCAACTATGACAAGTGCATTCGGCACGTTTATTCCATTTCCTATAATTAAGAATTCGATTTCTTTACAAGATTGCTTGCGACCGGAGAGGGTAACGCAAATTTTTGTGTTTTCAATGCATTTGATGAAATTGATTCAAAAGAGTTATTTAATCCGAACCAAAGTTATTGACACGAAATTCGCTGTATAGGGGAAGTTAGATTTGATTTTTTAAAGAATGGTTTTCGTGCTTTTTAATGTTTTTTTGTTCAGGATTGGTTTGATTTAGTTCCGAAGTGAAGACATGTAATTCCTATTATCCCCGCTAGTAAAGAAGCGAACAAGATACCGATCTTGGACTGGTCTATCAGATCTGTTTGTTCAAAAGCTAGGTTCGTTATGAATAATGAAACGGTGAAGCCAATCCCTGCCGTCGCTGCTAAACCTATAAGTGTTAAAGGCTTCATGTCATCTGGAGATGAAGTGAATGGTAGTTTCATCCCCAACCATGTCATTGAAAAAATTCCGACTATCTTACCGACAATTAATCCAAGGCCAACTCCCCAAGTTACCGGACTTGAAGCCGCATCTCCGAGTAAACCTCCACCCATATCAACTCCAGCATTTGCTAATGCGAAAATAGGGATAATGATGAATCCAGAAATTGGGTGAAGCGCCATTTCTATGCGTTCTGCAATCGAAACTTGTGACTCATTTAATTCCATTGCTGTTAGGCGCACATCAACAGGGTAAATGTTCTCTCCTTTGTCACGAAGCCATTCAAGAGCAACCAGTCCTTCTTCCTTACTTTGCTGAGGTTTCGCTGGCGTAGCAAGACCTAATACGACCCCTGCAATCGTCGCATGTATTCCTGATTCAAATGTCGCTAACCATAATGCGATACCCAAGAAAATATAAATAGGTATGTACCAAATCTGAAGTCTTCTAAGCGCAACAATAATTCCCATAATTACAAGGGCAGTGATCGACCAAGACAATGAAAGACTAGATGAGTAGAAAATAGCGATGACTAGAATGGCACCTATATCATCGGCGATAGCGAGCGTAAGTAGGAAAACTTTTAGTGGCCGACTTACCCTATCTCCAAGTAATGAAACGACTCCGACAGCAAAAGCAATGTCTGTTGCCATTGGGATGCCCCAACCTGATGACGCATCCCCACTTGAGTTAAAAAGAAAGAATATTAAAGCTGGGAAAATCATCCCTCCCAGCGCTGCGAACACAGGTAACGTTGCTGCTTTCGGATCCTTAAGGGTTCCACTCACTATTTCTCTTTTAATTTCAAGACCAACGACGAAGAAGAAGATAACCATCAGTGCATCATTCACAAGGCTCTCTAAAGTGAGA
>Ga0315327_10000278_pt1 | contig 24717 bp, 16 predicted proteins | sample M110032315metaG_FD_203460 | JGI IMG/M metagenome (GOLD analysis project Ga0315327, IMG submission 203460) | Ammonia-oxidizing marine archaeal communities from Monterey Bay, California, United States - M1 100m 32315 | ecosystem: Environmental > Aquatic > Marine > Coastal | place: USA: California... | reverse complement strand
GTCCATTGCCGGCGTCTTTAGAATAGGATTTCCAGTAACCGACAAATCCCCATAACCCTGGTCATCGGTGATAATGAATACCACATTCGGCTTACTCGATTGAGCAAGCAAAGATCCCATCGCGACCGAAGCCACGACGACCGCAATCGCTTTTTTAATTAGGTTTTTCATATGTATCGAATTTTTAAATTCCAGTTATTAAGGGGAAGAAGAAATCTACTTTCAATCGGTTCACTTGTAGATCCGATCATTGACTCGCCACTTAGGGTTAGCACTGCGTAAGGTTTGTTAAGGGAAGAGATAGGTTCCGTTTTCAAAAAGACATCTCGGGGGATATTTCCGACTTTATCGCGAACTCTTGGCGATACGTCAATCTCGACTCGATAGTACGACGTATTCATCCAATAGTCTGCCTCAATATTGCAACCCGAGCTTCGACAGATCAATCGGTGCAATACCCATTGCAATCAGTATCGAAATCAAAAACCGTTTCATGATATCCACAGATTATTACGGAGCGATTTCTCCATATTCAGAGCTCGCCGTCAATGCGCCGCTTCGGGCATTTATAAACCAAGCCGTCGAACCCTTTGGAAGAGTTGCGGTCACGATCCACTTTTCTCTTCGTTTCTCCAGATTCGCCGAGGTTTCAACCCACTCGCGACTACCGCTAATGCCTGTATCTATCGTTGAGATTAGCACGGCGCTATCAAGCAGTTTAGAAGTGTCGAAAACCACTTCCACTGAACGGCTTTTTCGCCGAGCTTTTGTCTGGAGACACCAAGGACGCCCGTCCTTCACGACGCTCTTCGCGAAAGCGTAGCTATCCGGTCGATTCCATCCGGCGCCGTGACCATGCTTCATGCCAGGAATAAGCGTCACCATTGCTTCGCCTTTCATTGCTCGATAACAGGCAGCCTGCTTATCCAAAGGGAAATGCTGATCTCTCGGCCAAGACAACCAAAGCGCTGGCTTGCGTGCCTTTTTCAAATAAAGCATTGGATCCCAGACCCGCTTGTAGACGTTGTTCTCTCCCAAGGCTCGACCATATTGATTTCCCGCTTCCGCCAAATTGCCGCAGCCATATGTCGGAATCGCGAAATCAAAGCGGTCATCGAGCCCCATTACCGTGCTCGTTATCACGCCGCCCCAGGAAATACCCATCACACCTACCTTCTCCGAATCGACTTCGGCAAAAGAACGCAGCAGCGAATTGGCCAAAATCGTATCCGCCACGGCATGATACATCCATTGATCCTCCAGCGGCTCCGCGGAATCTCCATAGATGCCATCCCTACGTGGGCCCAACCACTCATGACGCTCCCAACCTCTAGGGTTGTGCAGATCCTTGGACTCCAGATCGCTCCGGTCTGTCTGTCCCTCCACCGCAATGCTTATCGCCGCAAAACCTTGTGCATTCCACTTGCTCACCCATTCCTTAAATGCCGTTCCGCCACCGCCATGCACCAGCACGATTCCCGGTACAAGAGCACTGAGATCTTCCGGGAAGCCTAACCAAGCGAACACCTTTGTCGGCTTCCCTTTGTAATCAAGCGCATCGAAATAAATCGCCTTCAACCCGCCCTCAGCCTCGAAACCCTCCGCATCTCTCATCGCAGGCGGCTCAGTCAATTCTCCAAGCGCTATTACATTATCCCGCTGAGCCGAATAGCTAGCCGCATGGACAATGCAAAAAAGCGACAACGCCCATCCCACAACAAAGACCTGAATCCTATTCATACGCATCCTATTGAAATCAAAATATTCGTATCCAAAATAACCCCATCATCCGCAAAACAGCAATCTCCCAAGAGGTGAAACGTGGCATGCCGACGCGTTGCTTAGCTTCTTTAGCTTACAACCCGAGCTTAGACAATAAGCTTCTCATCGCCATCCCGCATACACGGGATGCTCGTCAATGACATACCAAAATTCTTAGTCAAAACCCAATAATTTGATTCATCCCCACTCCGACATTACATGTAGCGGGCCATGCTTCGAAGCAAATGAAAGTAAGCTCAACTCTTATCGCGCAAATAATCTCCGAAACTCAGGCGCCGATTACTCCTTCTGGAGAGCCAACTGCTTCCTTCGACGCCATCATGGGATACATCGACACGGGAACCATTACTGCCGACAAGGCGGAAGGAATTTCCTTCTTGCGGGGGTCGTTCGTGGAATGGCGTGGCGACCTCGACGCGATGCATCCCCTAAATTTGCCAAGCTACGATGCCGTCGTTTCTCAATCGGAACCGTTACTTGAAATCGTAGAAAACGCGGTAATCCAAAACGGACATACAGATCCCATCGCATTTTTGAATAACCTTTCTCAAGGCGAACTGGAGACGCTACGCGTTACGCATTCCCTGGCCGATCCTATCAATCACGATGGGCTTTCGCAGGAAGGAGCCCTAAACCTGATCCTCCCGAGCAACAAGCGCCAAGACATCGATAACGATGGCTTCGTAGAGACCGGCAAAGCGGTTGGGTGGAGCTTTCCTCCTCCAAATGCTCCGCAATCCGTCCACGATGCCTGGGCAACGACAAGCGAAGGCATGTCGATGCAGGACCGACTAATGGCAGAAGCCATGTTCATGCCGATCATGCTACGAGTGGACGATCCAGGTAAGGTATCGGCACTCGCCCGAAACGAAGCGAACAATCCCTGTGCGAACGCTGACTTCTCCTTTAGTCGGTTTGTCGAAGACCGTCCCGATAGTCTAGACGCATTCGATTATAGAATGGACCGGAAACAATACGAGTTCCAGAAAAACGCATTAACAAATTTCTTGGAAAAACTCACATAGGTCGCTTTCATAACTAAACATCGTCTCGCTCAGAAAAAACGTTGAGCAATCTCAAAGCCGAACAGGAGGCCGAAAAGAATAAGCGAACAGACGAGGGCTATATTCGTTATGATGCCGTTCTTCATTTCTCCCACCCATGATTCACGATTATTCATGATCAACAACAGGCTCGCGAGAAAGGGCATGAAAAAGGCCCCAGCTACGGCATAGAGAATAACTATCGCAATTGGTCGCTGAAAGAACAGAAGCGCCAGCGGAGGGATTGCGAGGAAAAGCAAGAAAGCGCGATAACTCCGGGAACGGCTGGGCGGAGGAGTAATCTCTTTTTTCCCTATCTGATAAACGTATTCAGAAAATAAATATGGTACTCCTTGCCAAACTCCTAGGAGTGAACTGAATACCGAACACCAGAATCCGATTAGAAATGCAATCTTTCCTATCGGGCCGAGAAGATCTCCCAATCTTTCGGAAAGGGCCAAAATGAGAGCTTGCCCAGAAGCGTCGGCCGGTTCGACTCCCGCAGCGATGACAATCAAAGCGATACCGAACAGACCCGTTAAAACGTAGGCCGAGCAAAGATCCATCCAAGTGCGGCGATGCATCTCTTTCCCGCACCAGCCTTTTTCCCGTATCCAATATCCGTAGCACAGCAATGTTGCGCTTCCGCCAACTCCACCCATCACGCCTAAAAGAAGACGGCTAGAACCTTCCGGCATACTAGGAATGAAAAGACCTCCGAAAAATTCGCCGACTGGCGCACCAATCCAAGCCGCGCAAATAATTACGACCGCGAACATCGCCGCGATCAGCCCTTTCATGATGTTTTCGAACGTCTTGTAACCTCCGGTCCAAACAAGCACTGCCCCTGCGAGAGTGTGCAAAGCCCCCCACGCGGGTACAGGCAAGACCGGAAAAAGAGCATGAGCCGCAACACCACAGGCCGAGATAAGAGCTGCGGCGACAAGAAATCCCCAAAAGCAAAGATAGACGAGAAAGTACCAAGACACCCATCGGGGGAGATGCCGTATCCAACCTTCCATGAGAGTTGTTCCCGTAGCCAGTTGCCAACGCGAAACGCCTTCATTCAAAACCGCCTTAAAAAGAGCCCCCAGCAAAACGACCCACAAGACCGCCAATCCAAAGCGCTGCCCAGCTACCGCCGCAGCAATGAGATCTCCCGCGCCGACTCCAGTAGCAGCCACGATAAATCCGGGGCCGAGCATTCGCCACCAACGCGGCTGTTCTTCAGTTCGAGACATCAAACGCAGTAGGAGCGGGATTAAATGAAAGCTCAAGACACCATTGCAGATTCGTTCCCAACAATACCGAAGCACTTCTCAACCCAAAAGATTCCCTTTATTGTACTTGCGGGATGCATTCTTCGGACACAAAAGTACCTTCATTTAACTCCAGCCAATGCCTCTACACCTAAAAACAGCGTTTACCTTAATCGCTCCCCTGGTAGCTTTGGTGAATTCGATTGCTGTCGATATTGCCAGGACAATTCCAGACAATCCGGAGATTCCTGCCTACAGATTGGAACGAGGTTACAAACCGCAAATCACAGCGATCCGAGTCGAGATTCCTCCGAAGATAGACGGTGTCTTGGACGACGAAGCATGGAGTAATGCCGAGGTTGGCGGACCGATCATTCAAAACAGCCCGCGAGCGGGCAAGGCGATGGATCAGCAAACGGAGTTCCGCGTCGCCTACGACAGCAACAACATCTACGTGGCCGTTTGGTGCTGGGATTCCGAGCCAGACAAGATCGTAGCACGCTATATGCGCAGAGACGACAGCATGCGTCCCGACGATTACGTTATCATCGCTTTGGATACGTTTAACGACCAACGCAACGGATACTGGTTCCGATTCAACCCGAACGGAAACCGCCAAGATGGAATCATCAGCAATAACATTAACATCAATGTTCAGTGGGACGGTATTTGGAATGTTAAGACGGAGGTGACTGAAAAAGGGTGGTTTGCGGAGGTCGCTTTTCCCCTCAACACATTCAGCTTCGACCCCGATTCCACCGAGTGGGGGTTGAATGTAAACCGCAATATAAAGCGCGTATCCCAACGCGGAATTTGGTCCTCGCCTCGCTCTTCGATGCGATCCTACTACATGGCCGAAGCGGGTACTCTAAAAGGGCTGAGCGGATTGAAACAGGGATTAGGCCTCGAATTGAATCCTTACCTCCTAGGAAAGGAATCGGACAATCGGGAAAGCGGCGAAAGCGAATTCAATTTCGAATGGGGTGGCGACTTTCGCTATCGGATTTCGCCCAAACTGAGCGCTACGGTCAGTTACAATACGGATTTCGCGGCAGCGGAGACTGACGCTCGCCAAATCAACCTAACCCGCTTCTCAGCCTTCTTTCCCGAAAAGCGACGCTTCTTCCTAGAAGAAGCAGGCGTATTCAATTTTGGGGGACTGGAGGGACGTGTACGGCGCGGAGCAAGGACCAGTCCCGTTTTCCTGCCCTACTTTAGTCGGCGTATCGGTTTGAATAGCAGGGGTCAAGTAGCACCCCTTGTTGGGGCGGCCAAACTGACAGGGCGAGTCGGCGATTTCGATGTCGGGATAATCAATGCTCTCCTAGAGTCCGGCGAAGAACTCGGGAGTCAAAACACATTTGTGGGAAGAGTAAGCAAACCGGTACTGGATCAGTCTACGGTTGGTGCCATAGTCACTCATGGCGACCCCAATTCCGACTACGACAATCTCGTCGTTGGATCGGACTTCCAGTACCTTAGCAACAACTTCCTCGACAAGTATCGATTGGAAGCGAACGCGTTCATCCTAGCATCGCAGTCCGACAATCCAAAATTCGATGGTGGTCTCGCTCCCAGCTTCGGCGGCAACTTCGTTCTTCCAGCAGACGAATTCGAATTGGAAGGTTCCTTTCTCCAAATTGACGAGGACTTCAACCCAGCAATGGGATTCGCGCCAAGACGCGGCATACGTCGCTTAGGGTCCACCTTGACCTACCAACCCAGACCGGAAGACATTGCCTGGCTCAGGCAATACTACCTCATCTACGAAGGGGAATACGTCACGAATCTTTCCAATCAACTCGAATCGTCTCGTCACGTATTCACGCCACTCAGTTTCGTTTTCGAATCCTCGGACAGTATCTACTTCCGATTCGAGAATTCCTTCGACGCACCCCTAAACGACTTCGAAATATCAGACGGTATAGTGATACCATCAGGCGACTACGAATGGAATCGAGGCATCATCGGAGTCTCGACTGCGACCAAACGCATGGTGAACATGACCCACGAATTCACTTTCGGCAGCTTCTACAACGGAGATCGTACGGAAAACCGAACCAAGCTAAATTACCTTCCTTCTAAACATTTTGGGACCGCCTTAAGCTACACGATTCAAAATGTAGAACTTCCCGGCGGCGAATTTGATGTCAAACTTGCATCGCTAACAGCCCTCGTAAACATTACCCCGGACTTCACCTGGACGAACGTTGCTCAATACGACAACAAATCGGATACACTCGGCATCAATAGCCGACTCATCTGGGAATACCAACCCGGTAAACGGATCTTTCTAGTCTTCAATCAAAGCTACCTGGACGAACGAACCGGTTTTGTCCGCGAGCAAATGGATACAACCCTCAAGCTGAGTTCGATCTATCGATTCTAAAGACTTAGCAACAAGTAGCCACTGCAGAATCCACGTGGCTATCGCCACGTAGCTACGCCGAAATTTTGGCGTGGAGCAAGTGCCGGCTCCACATCGAATACGCACGCAAGACCCTATACGTAGTTAACTATAAACTACAAAACAAGAGACTGTCCTGTTTTAATTATTTTACCATAAATGAAGTTATGGTTGCCGTTTCGCTTACGAGCTTCAACTCTGCACCATGCTAAAACGCCGCCAGCTTCTTCTCCCATTGCTCGTCTCGGCTCTGACCTCCTTGACCGCATCTGCCCGCGACCCCATCGCCTACACGCTTCGATTCCCCGATGCCGCCGCTCACTACATGGATGTCGAGATGAAGTTTCCGACCGAAGGAGCCCAAGAGCTCGATATATTCATGCCCACATGGACGCCGGGTTCCTATCTGCTACGGGAGTACGCGCGCAATATCATCTCGCTAACCGGTTCCTCCTCTGATGGAAGCCCTCTTGAAATCGTCAAAACAAGCAAGAATCGCTGGAATGTCGATACCGAGGGAGCCGATACCGTAAGTATCCAATACCGAATGTTCTGCCGCGAGATCAACGTACGAAACAATTGGGTGGAATCCGATTTCGCCGTAGTCAACGGAGCCCCCACATTCCTCACCGTCGTCGACTCCTACGATAGGCCCTACCTGGTAACAGTTGAACTACCCGAAGGTTGGGAAACCACAGCTTCGCCACTTCCTTCCGCCGGAGCCCCCAACAGCTACAGCGCTCCCGATTTCGACACCTTGGTGGACAGTCCCTTGATTGCAGGTTCTCCGCAAATCGACAGTTTCGAAGTCGATGGCGTCCGCCATTCTTTGGTTAGCATAGGTGGAGGCGGCATCTGGGATAATGCTCGCGCAGCGAAAAACGTCCATCACCTAGTCGAAGCCCAACGCGCGTTCTGGGGAAGCCTTCCCTATGATAAACCCTACGTGCTCTTCAACGTGCTCAACGGTTCCCGAGGCGGACTCGAGCACAAGCAGTCGATGCTAATGATGGGCGATCGTTGGAATACCAAAACCCGCGGAGGTATCCGCTCTTGGCTTTCCTTAGTCAGCCACGAGTTCTTTCATGCGTGGAACGGCAAACGATTGCGACCCATCGAATTGGGTCCCTTTGAATACGAGCACGAGAACTATACGCCCTCGCTTTGGATCGTAGAAGGCCTCACCAGCTACTACCAACACATCCTGCTCGCCCGTGCTGGATTTCACACCCATGAAAAATATCTCGGCGCTCTCAGCGGTTCCATAGCCGGTACCGAAAAGACTCCTGGCCGACTCGTTCAGTCTCTGAGCGACTCTTCTTTCGACGCCTGGATCAAGGCATACCGCAAAGACGAAAACTCAATCAACGCGCTCTTCAGCTACTACGGCGGAGGCGCAGTGGCGGGCTTTCTGATCGATGCGAGAATACAAGAAGAAAGCGGCGGAGAGCGTTCGCTCGACGATGTACTACGTGCCGCCTACGATCGATTCAGTGGAAACACCGGTTATACCGAAACCGAGTTCATCGCCCTGGTAAGCGAGATTGCCGGAACAGACCTAACCAACTGGTTCGAGCATCTCGTACGCCAACCCAATCAATTCGACTACCAACAGGCCCTCGATTGGTACGGCTTGGAATTCGAGAAGCCGAAGCCACCAGAATCCGATGCCCTACCGGTCGCAAACGATCAGGAAGACCTTCCCAAAGGCTGGCTCGGTGCGGGTACAAGTAGCAGCGGAGGAGGCGTAAAAGTGACTTCCGTGCCTAGCGATACGCCAGCTTCTGCAGCCGGGCTTTCCGTCGATGACGAAATAATCGCCATCAACCGGAATCGCGTCGATGCAAACGGACTAAAGCGGATAGCCGGCTTAATGGGAGCAGGAACCGTCGTTGACCTACTGGTCTCCCGTCAAGGCCTCCTAACCACTCTAAAAGTCAAGCTTGGTGCAGAGCCCACAGAAACGTGGAAATTAAAATTCAGAAAAGACAGAACCGAAGAGCAAAAAGAACGCATAAACAAATGGCTTGGCCACAAGCCCGGAGCGGGCGACGGGAATTGACCCAGGCTTATTGCTCTGCGATACAATGGCATACCCCAACAACAATTTTGGAAAGATGTCAGATAGTCATCAATACAGCTCAAAAGTAATTCAATGAATCGAAAGGAAATACTATGTATCGATTTTTTTCGCTCTTCTGCACCTGCCTTGCCCTAAGCTCAATCTCGGGGGCGGACGATCAAGTAAAAACTCAGAAAACGCTATCGGTTTATTGGGTAGGCAACAGTCTCGTGCGGAGCATTACACCGACACGCTTGCATGAACTCGTAGCCGAAAGAGGGATCGATCTCCAATTCGGCTCGCAGCTTAAGGGCGGATTCAGCCTCGTGAAAAATTGGGAATCGCTGGAGAAGGGTGAAGTGATTCGCTACTGGGAATCGAACAAACCGGTGGGCGACCGTTTTGAACCGGGAAGACCCGACAGCGACCCGCTGCCGAAACGTTTTGGATCGTTCTGGTCGGCCCACAAGAATCACAAATGGGACGCGTTGGTGCTGCTTCCCCTTCTGGTGCCGGACCAGGAAAAGGAATACGAGGCGCTGGGGAAATTCGTCGATTATGCCTTCGAGCAAACGTCGACCAAACAGATCTATTTGTTTCAGAGTTGGATCGGCTTGCCTGTGCTCCGCGACGCCCAAGGCAAACGGGCTGGAACCGGCTCCGTCGATTATCAAGCGGTCTGGAAGTCCGACTTGCAAAAAAGCGGAGGACTGGATGGTGGACTGCTCACCGGGGTCCAAGCCGGCTACTACAAACTGATCGAACGCGCGAACGAGGAATTTGCCGACAAGCTGGGCAAGCCGTTGCGAATGATTCCTTTTGGCGACATTGTCTACGAACTGGACAAGCGCCTCAAAGCGGGACGGATCCCGGGCTTGGCAGAACTGTATGAACGCGATCCCGAGCGAATTCCCTCCTGGGATCCCGCCCTGGGCGACCGGGCAGGTGCCAATATTCTGTACGCCGATCGCCACCATCCCGTCGCGGCGCCTCATCTCGATGGTACCATCGCCACGTATGTCATGGGGCTCATGTATTACTCGGTCCTTACCGGCCAAAGCCCAATCGGTCTCTCGGGCGATGCCTACGATCTTGGCGATGCGAGAGACGAAGCCCTCAGGCAGGCCTTGCAAGTCGCGGTGTGGGACGTCGTTCGCAAACATCCCTATACCGGTGCGAGAGCCCAGGCCAGCAGCGTATCTGAAAATAAACCACAGAAGACGCGTTCCGCACAACCTGCCAGCATACGGTCCGGTCCCGCGAAACTTCGCAACGGAACGCTTTCCATCGCCCGTTGGAAGAACGACAAGATAGCGGCTGTATCCATTTTCTCCAGCGACGGCATGATCCGCAGTATCAAGAGTCAGTGGACGCCTGAGAATCCCGATGTCGCCTATGACGGCTTTTATCGACTCGGCGAGAAATACTCGATTCCCTTCACCTTTTTCATCCCTCCCCGGGCCTTGGATGACCAGAGCTATGTGGCCGCTTCCGGTGTAACGCCGGTGGCGCAACCTGCTGGGGCCATGGGCATCTGGGCGGATTGGAAGTTCATGAGCGAGGCGGGGCACGAGATTGCCAGCCATACCTACTCGCACGCCGATCTTCGGGCCGACAAGCAAGATCCCTCCAAACTCCGCGTGGATCACGATCCGGAATTCGAACTGGGTCAGGCGATTACCACCATTGAGGAGAATATCGGCACCCGACCCATTTCGATCAACCCCGCCTACGGTCAACCGGCCGAGCAACTCCGAGATCTATTCCGCAAGTTCTATCCCGTGGTGCGGGGTAATCAGGAGGACGAAGTGGTTGCCGCGCAGCACGAGGATACCGCCACTGCCGCGGACCTAATCGGGAAACTGGACGAGGCGATCGCCAAGGGGAAATGGCTTCGAGTGGCCGGTCATGGAATCCGAACGGAACGGGGAAGAAAGGAAGAGGCGGCCCCGGATTTCATGAGCGCCGGCAAACGGTGGGACGGCTACCGACCTGTGGAGTATTCCGTCATGGACGCCTTGTGCCGGAAAATCGATGAACATCGCCATGAACTCTTCATCGCTCCCGTTGGGGACGCCGTGCGCTACCTCAAGCAACGGAATGAATCGCGAATCGACATTGGCAAAGAGAACAAGAGCAAGATCTCGTTTCGATTGAAACACGAGCTCGACCCCGAAGTATATAACCTTGCCCTTACATTGAAACTGACCCTCGAGCAGGGCTTCGCCGCCAAGCAGATCACCCAGGCCGGAAAAAGACTCAAGACGAAACAAACCGGCAACGATTTGTTCTTCGATGTGACCCCGAATGGCGGCGAGGTTGTTATGCATTTAGAAAAATGAGGTCGACTAACACTTCCTCTATTCAGATTTTCTCTCATTCTCGAGTCGCTCTTTTATCCAGAGATATTTCCCTAAATTCTTTCGCTGCTGCTCGGTGGCCAATCTATCCAAAGCATCTTTCCCCAAGCGGTCTTGAACCTGTTGGTAATAAAGACTAGCCGGCGCCACACGCTTTTCATCTTCGCCGGAACCAATCACCCATGAAATCCCTCCCGGCGGGGCTTTCACTACGAAATCGGGAGCGACGCAATTATAGAAACACGTTTGCGTTCCAGCCCAGCCATGACCGGTTCCCGAGTTCCCCCGGAATCGCGATTCCATCAACTTCTCGGATTTCACGTTATCGAACAAAGTGCCGACGGAAAAACGATGATGCGGGCCGGCAGACGACTTGGAATCTATTCCGAGACAATCGACAAACACGTTAGGACCAGCGGTTTTCGCCTGCGTCACGAATTCGTGACGGCCTTCATAGGTCAGGCAGCGCTGCACGAGATTCAATTGCCCATCGATCATGAAGGAATAGCGCCGTCCGCCCGTAATCTTCGACGCGTGCCCGAGATTAAGACAGTCCTGAACCGTAGCCCGTTTTCCGGATGCCGAGACCAACGACCACCCGAAGTAACTTCCCGTAACGTCGCGTACCCAAGTATTCTCTGTATTCGTTTTAAGTTGAATGCCGTGCCATGCATGCGCTTCGGCCTCGCTTGTCTTCTCGGGATTTCCATAGGGATGACCGGCGATCGGCTTTGCAAATTCGGATATCAGTCGCACATTTTCAATACCCACTTCTCGTATTCGATTTTTCGCTTCAAAATGGTAAATCGCCCCACCTCCAAATTCCTGTTCGATCGGAAGGACGATCGGGGCATCGATTGCAATACGGTTCCCGTCAACGGATAGAATACGCCGTTCGAAATAGAAATCATAGTTTCCCGCCTGCCATTGCCGCGTCAGGTCGAACTGATTACCGTCTTCAGAAAAGGGAACACGCTTCACAAAGTCATCCCAGCTTTCATTCGCTTCCTTTAATATTCGGTAATCGCTGAAACTATCAAGTCGTTGGTAGTAGAAGCCAGCCGATTCACCTTTCTTCACCCAGCGCGTATTGCGAATATCGGACCATCTGGGCTCCAACTGATCGCATCCAATGGAATGTATCCACTCTGCAGTAGAAGGCCGGTGTACAACAATCCGATCTCCGGCCCGATAGCCTGAAGTCGACTCCACCTCGATGGAATGGCTTCCAATCGGAACATACGCATCAACAATTTCTTGTTTCGAATCGGTCAGAATAGTCAGCTCGTCAGCTCGGTATCCATGCTGAGAGTGGACCGAGGAAGATTCCGACCCGGGACCGACCTCAATCAAGGCCCGCTGATACTTCAGGTCATCGTATCCGGTAGCGACGATGACCGTGCCATCCGGACCATTACCTTCGCCTCGAAGCACTATGCCACTCTGGCTTATTCTAAGCGTCTCTTTTACATGGTAAAGACCCCGCTTGAGCAGCAGAGTCCCGCGAAATCCTGCCCCATCAAGTGGCAATCTCCCCAACTTATTCAAAGCTTTCTGAATACGCTGAGTGTCGTCGCCCGAACGAGGTTCAAGGATCATTTTCACAGGTACGCGAGGAATCGCTTGTTCACCGGAATGATAACCGACTTGGGAGAAGTCGGGAAGATGATTTCCCTTTGCATCCTTTGAGTATTCAAGCTTCCCAGACGAACAGAAATGCAACTGCTCACTCGTGCCGAGCTCAACAATAGTCTCTGCCCTTAGAAGGGCTTGAAAGACCAAGCAAGCGAAAATGAATTTCCAAATTTCCATAATTATGATGCTTCGTCAATTTCTCTAGCAACTCGATTGGCCGAGCGCGTTGCGGCTTCCTGGCCCCAGCTGAGATTATCCGCATAAGCACCCGCAAAATGGATACGCCCGTGCGGGCGAATTATCTCGGGCCAAAAACGTTTCAGCTTCCCGAGCCCAAATACTTGTCGTTCGCAAACAGGCGCCCATGGATCTTGAATCCAATGATGCGCCAACGTGTGCTCTATTTCGATTGATTTTCCGGGATAGCGCTTACGGTAGGCATTCAAAGCCTGTTCAGGTGTCGTCCCTGCATTCGCGCTGCCTATCAATATACTACGATCTCCTTTCACTTCCTCCGCCATCTCCCAGACCAAATGAAGATGAGGAAGCCGACACGCAATATTCGGACTATACCCCTCGCGTTTCCAAAACGGCGTCCGTGTCTGGAATACAATTCGGGACTGAAAATCGTAAGTCGTGTTTTTAATAACCCAGGCCTTTTCTTCCGACCAGTAGGGTTCAATCGGGATGCGCTGCAGAATCGTCAAAGGAATAGCATTTACCAGATAGTCTGCGGTCATCGACTGCGATTCACCAAATTCCTTGAAATGTACAGTGACTCCAGAATCGCTGTGCTCTATTTTGGTAACCGGAGAGCCTAAGCGAATGCGACTCCCTAATCGTGTAGCAAAAGCATCGATCATTCTCTGATTCCCGCCTTTGATACGGAAGAGGTCCGTCGGAATCAAAGGCACCTTTCGATGTTTTAAAATCGCCGCATTCCAAATGGCCTGCAAAGCGGAGGCGCTGCTACCGCCGAAATACAACAAGGCTCGTTCGGACGCATTTTCCCGCTTTAGCAAGTCCTTCACGGCCATCAGATCCAGATCCTCGAGACCGACTCCAAAAGGCTGATATTCATCTTCGAACGCATCGAGATAGGGACGGTAAAATAGGGATGGCAGTTCGTTGATGCCGTTCTCCGACATGTAGGAAGCTTCTCGTTTACTAAAACCAAAGCCCAACAAAACCTTCCGGTCGCGAAGCATCTCTTCGGTGTAAGGCTTGTCCCGAATATAGGTTAGTTGATCAGTGCGTCTCGGATACGGAAGCAGCTCCAGATCAAATTCGTCTGCGTAGGCTCGGTAAATCTCGTAACCCGGCTTGGTGCATTGCTCAGCCCCGAGGTCGGCATACAAGCCTTCAGCCAGCGGATCGTGGATCGTTCGCACATGACCGCCTGCCCGCTGCGATGCTTCGAGAACAGTTACCTCATGACCCCGCTTCATCAGCTCGTAAGCATTGGATAATCCAGCAATGCCTCCCCCGGCGACTATGACGCTAGATTTATTTTTTTTATTGCCCTTTGAAGCTATTTCCTCGCTCCCAGGAGCCGACTGGCCAGATCCCGTACTCGATGCTAACAGTGCAGACGTAACAAGACCCGAATGCTTTATAAAATCTCGCCTGTCCATTTCCATAAGGGTTGTACGAGTAATTTGGATTCAATGTGACGCAAGTTTGAACAAAGCATCCCAGAATTCGCAAGCTTCGAGTCAATCTTCACTCTTTAGCTAATCTTCAATCGCGTAGAGATGTCGGTGCGTTCGCAAAAAGAGCTGACCATCGGAAAAAGCAATCGTGGCATTGCCTCTATCTTCCTTGGCTAAAGCATTTCGTTCGATGAGATCAAAGCGATCTTCGGGTCTAAATATATGCGTAATGCCAGCTTGGTCGGTTAGGTAAAGACGGTTTTGAACATAGGATATAGCGCCCCAAGCTTGTTCGCCTAGGTCGTGCGTCCAGAGTATTTCTCCCGTATTAATATCACCGCATTTCAGTGGTCCCTTACGCCCGCATAAATAAAAACGATCGCCAACGATGACTCCGGAGCCAACCCGTTGCTCGGAAACTTCATTGAACCAAACTCGGTGCGTTTTCGTCAAATCGCCCCACTCGTTTTCACCAGGAGCGCGCATACCGAAGCAAGGACCTTTGTATCCGCTGAAAGCTAGGATCATACCTCGACCAACCATGGCATCGGAATAGGCCAGTTCCCCAAGTCCCTCGCATCGCCAGATCTCCTTACCTGAGTCCGGATCGAAACTCGCGAGATAACCAGGGAGTGGCAGTAGAAGCTCTGCCCGCTTCCCGTTCTGCCAGATGAAAGGGGTCGCAAAGGAACCCACCAATTCCTGAGGATCGGAGCCAAGGTGACTGAGGTCCTCCTGCCAAACGATTTCACCAGTCTCTTTATCGAGCGCCGTTAGCAAAACGCGAGGACCTGGCCCGCCGAAAATAAACACCATGTCTTTATAAAGCCTCGGACTTGATCCGTGCCCCCACTGATGCACGAAAACGCCAAGGTCGCGTTGCCAGAGGAGTCTACCGCTAAAATCGTAAGCAGCCGCTCCGGCCGACCCATCCCAGGTAAAAATGCTTTGCCCATCGGTTGCAGGCGAAGCAGCGCACCACGGATTTGTCGCGTGCGTCGGGTCGGACGCCAAGTGCTCCCTCGAACGCTTCCAGAGAAGTTTGCCGCTTTTGCGGTCGAATGCCATGAGCGAACGCTCTGTACCATCGTCATTAGCGCCGGTGATAAAAACCCGATCCCCGAAAACGATCGGAGAAGAATTCCCAGGAGCTGGCAATTCGGATTTCCAGAGAACGTTTTGCTTATCAGACCAAACCGTGGGAACAGCGGATTCATCGCTGAACCCATCTCCATCAGCCCCTCGCCATTCTGGCCAGTTATCGGCACTTGCTGGCAATGCAACGGCGATGAAGATAAACCAAATCAATTGGCTGAACAAACAACGCCGAAATCCAAGTCCACGTCTATCCGCGAACAATCTCAAAACCTTTGTAAATGACTGAACCGCCATATCCATTTCTATTTTCAATAGCAGATCAGGGCTAACTATTGAGGCTAAAGGTTTTCATCATCACTCAACCAGAGCTTAGCTGGACTTTCATCAACCTTATCAGCATCCGGCAATCGATCCACTTTCTTCGATATGAGGACCGCTGCCCCAAATGCGCAGGCAAGCGCCGGGATATAAACGAGTATCAAGTTTGGCTCATTCTCATCCTGAGTAATCGTCATATAGGCGATGGTAACAATCAGGCCTACCACAAATTGCACGAAAAACCATACAGTGGGTATCAGAAAATAATACTTCAATGGACTGTAACCTTTTTTCTTAAGCTTCTGACCAGTCTTCATGCAGAAGTGAATGAGGAGAAATAATTCAATCATGGCAGCTCGCTAGTTTAAGCTTTCAAATTCGATTAGCTAGAAACGCATATGGTCGGAATTCTCGCAAGTATCCAATTCGGCATTTCTCAATGGAATCAAAACTTATTATTTCCCGCTAAGCACATACCCATCAACTCAACCCAAACTAGTAGACTCATGCAGATTCCACGCCGCCTTGCGTCGTAGCTGCATGGCGAAAGCTGCGTAAATTTTTCGGCATTCAAATACCTTCTTCAGGTTTGAATTTCGCTGACGAGTTTCGGGCTGATACGATCTCAACTTTAAGGCCAGCTTTACCACGCTTGGTTGGATCAATCGCGAAGACGAACTCCTTGTGCCCTTTCTCCAAGTCGATCGATGCCGATGGATCCGCTACTGCTTCCCCATCAATCCAAAGCTGCAAGCCCTTCAGAGAATTTACATCCAAAACAACCGCACCCGCTGCTTGAACATCCACTACTCCGCGAGCGAATAACTTTCCTCCCAAATCAATATCCTCAAAAGGCAGTTCTCCGTTTACCTTACTATACGCAGTCATCCAATTCGCAGACTCACTCGGTAGATCGTTACCGCTTCCAGCAACAAGTCTCCATTTCCGCAAATACGGGCGTTCGTTATTCGCGAATGGTCCAGGCTGACCGAGCACTGATAGGAACTTGGCGAGATCCAAAAATTCTTTGCGGCTCTCTAGCTGATCGGCGAGACCGGCAGGCATCAATGAAGGCATGCTAGCCTTCGAGCGAATTTTGCCGACTGGAAGTTTCACTTCCTCGCCCAACGCGGAATCCTGAATAATCACTTCGCGCTCATCTTGGTAAGCGATGACCCCCATATGCATACTATTATCGGTCATCGTGAATAGCATATTCTCATAGTGCTCCGCTATGGATGCGTTTGGCTCGAGAACAGCCTCGATCATATAACTCGTGGATGCCCCCGAACCGACCGCAACCAGATTCGGTCCAATCGTCGACCCGACCGAGCCGATAGCATGACAACTCATACAGGCCACATTATCACGCCGAAAGATATCCTCTCCAATTACCGGATCGCCAAGTCGATCAATATCCGACGCCAAGGCATTTCGATTCTCGCTCAGCAAGGACAGGCTCAAAGAGTCTGCAAGGCTATCGCTGAACAGCTTGATCAGCTTTTGAGGCAACTGACCAGTCTGTCTGTGATATGCTGATACATTTCGCTTCACTTCCGGATGAATCGCAACATTCTGAAGAAGCCCTGCAAGAAGACCATCGCCCCGACGAACCTTTGTAAACTCGGTCACAAGGCCGACAGGGTCCGCATCGAGCGGCGCTTGAGACAGAGCATCGCCGACCAGAACCTTCGCCTCCTCCATATCTGCGGTTACTAAACCTGTAATCGCATGGTAACGCGTTCCTATATCGCTCACCGTCGCAAGCGATTTCAGTGCATTAACATATTTCGTCTGCCCTAATTCCCCTAAAGCAATTGCCACTGCCTTTCGTAGATCTGGAGCAGCTTTCCGGTCCCTGAGAATGCCTAGTAATTCTGGACCAGCATTCAACACTTGCCACGTTCCCAAATTGGCCGCCACTCTTGAAGCAACACCGCTATTCGGATACGCAAGCGCAGGGATGAGAGTAGCAAAGTTTCGCGATGTTTCCATTTCCGTCGTTTCCCCTACTCTTTGAAGACCATCCAAAAGCTCCATCGAAACAGTATCAGACTGTACCCCATTTTTCCCTACAGCATTAACAATCAGACGAACGAGTTTCGTATTAGGTGTCGCAACAAACATTTTCTTAACGGCTGCGATTTCCTTACTACTGGGATTCGAATCGCCGATTAGCGCAATAAGACGTTTATCAATACCGATACCAGCGTACTGCTCAGCGTATTCGCGATGAGCGGGCTTGGCAAACACCAGTTTCTTCTGCTCCAACTCAGGAACCCAAAACGGCTTAAGAGCGTTCATCGTCGACGGGAGAGAAGCTTCGATAAATCGATCGCGATCGTGATCCAATACCTTCAAAGCTGCCGGGATCGCTTCCGCCTGAGGAATGAATCCAGCCGACAGAATCGCTTCCATTCGAGCACGAGGAAACGCATCGCTCGCGAGATCGCCAATCATAGCTATAGGATCGGAAAGCTCATCCTGCCAATAGCGGATAACTCGTGCTCCTGCGGAACGAGCACGTCCATCTTTGGCAGACATTACGCGTTTTAGAATCGGCTCGCTAACGCGTTCCACATTTTGACATGCCCACATCGCTTCGACGAGGTGGTGATCGTATTGGTCCGCCAACGGATCCAAGCCTTCCACCCACCGTTCAACAGCCGCGAGCACCTGATCCGGATCGCGCTCGCTCAATTCTTTCCGCGTTTGGTGACGCGTCCAGGCTTCGGGACTTTGAAGATGATCCACGAGCTCCGGAAGCGTGATACCAACCAATGTCGGCTTTTTAACAAGCGGCCGATCCTTGTAAGTGATCCTCCAAACGCGGCCATGACTATGATCGCGGCGAGGATCGCGAAAATCATGTTGGCCGTGATTGATAATCGAATTGTACCAATCCGCGATATAGATCGCTCCATCCGGGCCGATTTTGGTATCGACCGGTCGAAAATTAGGGTGCTTGGATTTGATAATCGGCTCAAGAACATTAGCACTATAACCCGCCCCATCCTCGATGAATTCGTAACGCACCACAGCACGGCTTTTGAAGCGCCCAGTCAAAAGCTGGCCTTGGATTTCATCAGGAAGATGAGACCCCGTTACAATATCCCCACCACACTGCTTTTCCGTGGTAATAAGCGGAGGAATACGCGACGCCTCTTTCGAGGCTCCCGTCCCCGGAGTCAGGTACATGATCCGAGGATTATTCACCATGAACGATTGTCCCCAGTGGTCGAATACATGACCCCAAGGATTGCCGCCCGTGCCTTTGCAGAACATTTTCAACTCCTGTGTACGTGGATTGAACTGGTATACTCCCCCATTGAAATTACGCACGACCCCATGCTGAGTTTCGACTTGAGTGTGGAGGAAAATGCCCTCCTGAAAATAGATCCAACCACCAGGCCCGCGACGCCAAGCGCTAATAGAATGATGATTATCCTCAATTCCGAACCCCGTTAAGGCCAGTTGCTTCACATCCGCGACATCGTCGCCATCGGTGTCCTTGAGGAAAAAGATATCCGGCGATTGAGCCACATAACATCCACCATTAGCCAACTCGATCCCGGTCGGCAGATAAAGCCCATCGGCAAAGACCGTCGATTTGTCGGCTACTCCATCATTGTCCGTATCTTCAAGAATGATGATCTTATCGTTCGCCACCTCGCCCGGCTTGATTTGAGGATAAGCCCAGGAACACGCTACCCAGAGGCGACCTCGAGAGTCCCAAACCATATGAATGGGATTCGCCAACATTGGATCCGCAGCAAAGAGATTGGCTTCGTACCCGGGTAACAGTTCAAAGTTTTCAAGCTCCGAAGCCGGATCATGGCTGTTCATAAGGTCCAAATCTGCACCCACAAGGTTTGCAGTTTTAATCCCGGTTGCCTGCTGAGCATACAAGGAGCTCGATAGAATAGCGAGGGATGCGATTGCTGTGATGAACTGTTTCATTGGAAATGGGTTTTTTGTACGGTTAAATCTCTCATTGTAGGAGCGGATTTGGGGCGCTATCTCATTGGAAATCGCGGGGTAAACCCGCTCCTACGAGCTTCTAGACCAGTTATTGATATTGCCATTAGTTTGTATCCGGAATTAAACGCCACTCACGCGTTTTGAGTTCAATTCCTCGACCAAGAGTTTCGTCCTTTTTGTTAGTGAGCTCCTTAAATTCGATTACTTCGGCAGGCAGCGCTCTTCCGCTCGACGAATTACGACGCTCGCCAACGATGTGAACTTGGTTGAGGGCTTTCCAACTGTAGATGAAATGCTGATTCTTATCGTTCACCGCGGCACGAAAAGACTCGGCATCTCTATGAGCCGGCGATGCATCGATCACCACTCCTTCCGCCCATTCGTCATGACTCGCGGAAGCAACCCGTTCACCATCGACCATCAAAACGTATTTCCCCGGTTGTAGGTTTTTCACGATCATAGAATCTCGCATTTGGTCGAGAGCCTCGGGCAATTCCCTATTCGTCGGAGGGGCCAAGGATGGGCTACGCTCTTCCTTTACTCGAAAACTGAGCTCTCGCCGACTTGAAGAAAGCTTGGATACGCTCAGTCCATCGCCATCGCCCTTCTTCGCTTTGGCATCAATGGTAAGCTGCCATTTATCACTGCCTGGTTCATTTTCAACGAACCGATCGTAAAGTACACGAGCAACTGCCCAGTAGCCGTATTCACTCAGATGAATACCATTCGTCGTCAGAGGATTCGCACCCGAATCCGCCATAAGCGCTTTCGAAGGTTCAAACAAATCCACAAACGGGACGCCTTCCCCTGCAGCCACAGCTTTCATAGCCTGAGTATAGCGTTTTAAATCGCGATTTCGAGGAGCGACCTTTGGAGTCAGTTCCCCCAAATCTTCATAAGCGATCGGCGAAACTAGAATCAAGCGAACGTCCGATTCACCGTTGTATTGCTTTCCTCGATGCGAAGCGATGAAGGCCCTCAAGTCCGTCTCGAAATTGGCAAGACCCGCATCGCCATCAAACGACTCGCCCATTCCAAAACACGCGATGATCACATCCGTTTGATGCACCCTCAAAGTCGATTCCTCTGTGGGAAAATTCGTCGGTCGATCGCGAATCGAAAGCGTGTCACCCGCCCAACCCAGATTTCGGATGGAAACCGGTTCGTCTTTCCAATGCTGCAAAAGGAGGGTCTCCAAATAACCGTGAGAGCGAAGCTGATCGGCAAAGGTATTTCCAACGATCGCAATTCGGATTCCCGGTCGAATCGGAGAATCTGCCTTAACTGCCACTGCCATCACAAGAGAGCTCACGAGGGTTGCTAAGAAAATCTGTATTCGTCTATTCATCTTAAACCTATTTGTCGGCCCGCTTTATGTCCCATGTGCTAATTTTCTGCTCAGAACTTGGCAACGGCTTTCCGACTGCCCAACAAGCGCCATTGACCAACATTCGCGTAAACGACTCCTCTGCGAAATCGCCCGGATGGCCTAAAGTCGAACCAAGAACTTTGCCGCCCCATTCATTCTCCCAAGCCCAGACCACGATGTCCGCTTCGCTTTGATTAACCAAAGTCGTTCCAAAACTTCGCTCAAGAAGCCGTCCTTTGCCCGTCCCCGTTCCGGATACCAGCGGGATACAGCCGCTTTCCAGACGCGTCAAATAGAGCGTACCCAAAGATTCCCAGTTCACCGTATCCACATGGGTCATAATCGGATGCTTCAAATGTTTCTCGACGACGCTAATCTGTGTGACGCTCGATTGGTGCACAATGTAGGGAGTCCCGATAACGAGGCGACCGAACCCGTCATTCCAATCGAATCGATCATGCCCCTTTGGATACTTGAACGAGTGATTCGCAGTCCGCAGTCCGATAACGGGTTTGCCCGATTTGATGTAATCCTCGATCGGCTGCCACTCCTCGTCGGGCAGCTTAAGAAATCGCATGAAGAAGATAGCCAGATCCGCATCCGCCAAGGCCTCGATTCCCGGCAAAACATTCTCCGTCTTCTTTTCCGGATCACCTTCGCCCATCACAACAGTCGTCCGAAATCCAAATCGCTCGAGCTCAATCGCAAAAGCCGGCATCGTCAGCTCCGGCGAATAGTGAAGCGTGCCAACAACCAACACCGCATGAGGCCTGTCATCAGCCGCGCCAGCAAATTGGCAGATCAGTATCGATAAGCCGATTAACCAAAAGGAAAGGGGTATATTTTTCATCATAGGGATATGGCCCGAATCAACTAGTTTGCTATTCCCCCAAGATCGAGGTTCAAATCGCAGGTACTCTTAATATTCTTTCGGAAATCGATTCGTTTTTGGACCTAAATAAAGCACCCTCGGAACAACCGTCTAGGTTCTTCGAACTACGCCAAGTCAAGAGCCCTCTCCCTGTAGGTCAACTGACGCTTCGCGACAGCGAGGTATTTTTCGAGGTCGGGAAGATCGGTCCGATCCTCTCAGCAACCAAAACGGAGGACCGAGCCGGTCTTCCCTGCCAAAGCCGAAGCATACGGTGGGGTATTAGAACCATACCAATTAAATCAAGGTAGTGGCCTACAGATCTGCCATTTCCTCGTTTCAGAGCTTTGATTGACTCCTTCCATATTTCGGCGGCTGCCTTCCGTAACATCGCGCTCAAACCGCTTCTAATTTTCGCGGTAATCAGCCTTTCCTGCACACCCACCTACGCGGCGAAAGGACATCCCAAGACCAGCGGATGGGACCCGCTCTTTGTCGATGACCTCTCACTTCGCCGACTTCAAAGGCGTGCTCCAAAGCGATGCCTATTGACCCTATATCACTTTCGAGGAGTCAAACCAGTCCTAGGGGGCAGATCCTGTACCGCTTACCCCAAGCCGCTGGCTGTAATGCCTTGTCCCCGATAGGTTTGGCCCCCACCTGCATGGATTGCAGAACTTGATTCGTGACAAGAATGGTAACATCTGACTTTGGTTTCGGAGGCGTCGCCTCCAATTTTTATTTTAAGATCAATGGTTTTTGCTGTGGCTGCCTGCTCGTCAAATGAGCAAGCGGCGTGCTGTTACCGGGTAACGTACGTTTCAGAACGTCTCCTGGTTTCAAAACGCATTCAAATAACATTTGGCAGTGCCAACAAGTCCGTGTGTCCCACGATACAAGTGCCGGTTAGCATGTGGGCTTTTCTGAACTGAAACCAGTCCCAAAGCGAGGCCGCGTCCAGTGCCGGATCTTCTCCCACCGCGTCGCCTATCCCGCTGATTAGCGTATTCACCAGATTGCTGTCAGTCCCATCCAGCACCCAGGGACTATTGGCGGTAAACACCCTGAAGTCTGAGCTATTGAAAGCCCGTTCCATATAGGGGCCGGCATCCGGTCCCAGCGCCAAACCGAAACCCTTGTCCCGTTGCTGGTCGTGGTTGAAAGCGATGAGTACGGCTTCGTCCAAAGGATGGGCGGGTGTCCAGCGAGTCGTACCATCGTAGTTCAGCGCCGAGTAGAAGCCGACAGGCTGTTGCAGACACCGGCTCTGCAGCACCGCGGCGAGCGTTTCGATAAAGTCGGCGGACACCAGGTCGAATAGTGCCGAGGCGGTAATGAGGTGGGCGCCTTCCAGTGGCAACGCCGCAAGGTCGTTGAGATCAAGCTCATAAGTCTCTAGCTGGTGCGAACCACCATGACGAAGCCGGGCTTCTGCAAGCAGCTCCATATCTTGATCCACCAGACGCCAGGACAGTGACTCTAAATCAGTGGCCTGAGTAGAGGACATGGAGAAAGCGCGCAGAGTGGAGCCGGTGCCGGCGCCAAGATCCACCGCGGTCCTCGCTGCTCCCTGTGCAATATCGGTTTCCAACCAATGCCTTGCCTGTTTCAGCAATTTATCTTCGCGAGCACGCCGGTCCGCCGCTTCGCGCAAGTCCAGCCAATCGATGCTGAAACTGGTCATGAGTTGCTAACCTCTTCGAGTTTTCGAGCCACAAGGGTTGCAGTGTCAGTCCAGGAAGGCAGTGTCGCGGCCGCTTTCCTGGCACCGGCTTGCAGGCGCCGACGTAATGGGTTGCTGGTCAGTATCTGCTGCAGGGCTTCGGTTAATGCCTGAGTATCGTCCGGGGCCACCAGCAGGCCGGCCGCTTCGGGCACCACGTCCGGCACGGCGCCGGAACGTGCCGCGAGCACCGGTAATCCGGCCGCCAGGGCTTCGGCGAACACCATGCCATAGCCCTCGAATCGTGAGGGTAAAACAAATACATCGGCCTGCCGATATTCAACCTGCGTATCATCTACCGTGCCGACGAAATGGATACGCTGCGACAATTCCAAGGTATTTACCTGCTCCTGCAGAATCCTAGCCCAGGACGGGTCGAAGTCGTGGCCACCCACGAAGCGTGCCTGCCAAGGCAGGGATTTGAGTGGGGCAAGCGAGTTGATAAGGATGTCATGCGCTTTGCGCCGGGTTAGTGATGCCACGGTTAGCAGTCGGATCGGGTCGCCGTCGCCGGGTGCGAAGGAAACCCGGTCGGTACCGGGAAGTGCTACGCTGATCCTTTCGGCCGATACGGCAAACTGATCAATCAGGATCTGGCGAGTGTTCTCGCTGGTAACCACCGTGGCTCGAGCGCAATTCAACGCGCGGCGCTCCGAGACCATCAATGCCTGCCTCCGTCGCTCGTCGAGCCCGGTTTCCAGTGCCAGAGGGTGGTGGCACAGCGCAACCAGTTGCAGTCGCTGAGCCTCTGCGACAGCTAGGTCATCCAGAACACCAAAGGCCAGCCCATCAATTACGACAACCGCCTGATCCGGTATAGCCGCCAGTGTCTGCTGAACGCTCGATAGGATCTGCTGATCTAACATGCCAGAGCACTGCGGCAGCGCTACGGTTTTTACCTTGATCCCCATCCTGCGTAGTTCGCCAATCAACCGGCGATCATAGCGATAGCCGCCGGTCGGGGTTTCGAGATCACCCGGAAAGGCGAAATAAATCGATAAATCAGTCATGCGCAATCCAGTCTATTGTGCACACGTCCCTCAACAGGAGTGAAGACAATAAGAACCTAGGGCGTGTTTTCGAATGATCTCTTTGCTGGTTCGAGCCCAGATCGAAGCAGTACAAGGCAGCGCACTCCTTGCTACACGAGTGTCGGA
>Ga0315327_10000277_pt1 | contig 24802 bp, 26 predicted proteins | sample M110032315metaG_FD_203460 | JGI IMG/M metagenome (GOLD analysis project Ga0315327, IMG submission 203460) | Ammonia-oxidizing marine archaeal communities from Monterey Bay, California, United States - M1 100m 32315 | ecosystem: Environmental > Aquatic > Marine > Coastal | place: USA: California... | reverse complement strand
AGATAAAGGAAGAGAAAGAATCTCCTAAGGCTGAGGTAAAGGAAGAGAAAGAATCTCCTAAGGCTGAGGTAAAATCTAAAACTAAACCCAAAACCACAAAAAAGACTAAAGAAGAAGACACTAAATAATTACTTGGAGATATAAATGCCTGAAATAACAGCTAAGCAAATAAAAGAACTAAGAGATTCAACAGGTGCAGGAATAATGGATGCAAAAAAAGCCCTTGTAGAATCAGATGGAAATATTGAAAAAGCTGTAGAGATATTAAATGCTAAGGGCTTAGCTTCAGTAGAAAAAAGATCAGGAAGAGCAACTGAAAATGGAATAGTTGAATCATATATCCATACAGGTGGTAGGATTGGTGCAATGGTTGAATTATCATGTGAAACAGATTTTGTTGCTAGAACAGATGATTTTATAAAATGTGCCAAAGAAATTGCCATGCAAATAGCAGCAATGAATCCAAAGTCAATAATAAAAGAAGAAAAAAGTGAATTTACAGATGATGAGATCCTTGAATCTCAAGCCTACATTAGAGATGCTTCAAAGACTGTAGGTGAGGTAGTAAAAGAATTATCTGCAAAAGTTGGAGAGAATATTGTGATTAAGAAGATTCATAGGTTTGAAATTGGAAGTTAAAAAACCTAAAAGAATTGTTCTAAAATTAAGTGGAGAATCACTTAAAGGAAAACTTGAATTTGGTCTTGATAGTGAAATAATTAAGACTATCGCTACCGAAATAAAAAAAATCTCTAAAATCGATGCACAAGTTTCTATAGTTGCTGGGGGTGGAAATTTTTGGAGAGGTGTTGAATTTGAAAAACGTGGGATGGATAGATCCACTGCAGATTATGCTGGAATGCTTGCAACAATTATGAACGCTCTTGCTTTGCAAGATGAACTAGAAAAAAACCAAATCGAAGTTCGAACACAATCTGCACTTAATTTACCTTCTGTTGCTGAAGCTTACATTAGAAGAAGAGCGATTAGACATTTAGAAAAAGGTAGATTGGTTTTATTTGCAGGAGGGACAGGAAATCCATTTATGTCTACTGATACAGCAGCAGCTTTAAGGGCAATAGAAATCAATGCAGATATTTTAATAATGGCTAAAAATGGAGTTGATGGATTGTACGACTCTGACCCCAAACAAAATAAATCTGCAAAAAAAATTTTAGAAATTACTCATCATGAAGCTCTTAGTCAAAGATTAGCAGCACTAGATTCTACAGCTTTAACATTGTGTATGGATAATTCATTGCCCATTGTGATTTTTGATTTATTTAAACCTGATAACCTACTTAAAGTTATATCTGGTGAAAAAGTAGGCACCAAAATCTATACACCGAGTAAAACTTAGATATTATATTAGTAAAATATATTTAGCAAATTATGGAATTATCAGATTTATTAAAGCAATGTTCAGATAGGATGAATTCATCTTGCGATTTTTTTATAACAGACATTAAATCAATTCGTACTGGAAGAGCAACTACAAATTTATTGGAAAATATCAAAATTAATTATCATGGTTCATCTATGCCCTTAAATCAATTGTCACAAATTTCAGTCAGCGATCAAAGAAGCCTTATTGTTCAACCTTGGGATAAAACGGCTGTTGATCTTATTTCTAAAGGAATTCAATCTTCTGATTTGGGTATAATACCTCAAATTGAAGGTGATGTATTAAGAGTTAATATTCCTCCTATGACTGAAGAAACAAGGAAAAACGTCGTAAAAATGCTAAAACAAAGAAGTGAACAATCAAAAGTATCAATTAGAAATGTTCGACGAGATATTCAAGATGAAATTAGAAAACTTGAAAAAGAAGGATCATGCTCTGAAGATGACTCTAGAAGAGCAATAAGTGAACTTCAAAAATTAACAGATCAATCAATCAAAATTATTGATGAACAATCATCATCTAAAGAAACTGAAATTATGCAAGTGTAAATTAATACCATAATGTCAGTAAATAAATTAAAACCTAATCATATAGCTATAATAATGGATGGGAATGGTAGATGGGCTACACAAAAAGGGTTAGACCGTTCTGAAGGCCATATAAAAGGTTATGAGAATATAAAACCTATCGTAATGGCTGCAAAAAAATTAGATATTAAATACCTTACTTTATATGCTTTTTCTACAGAAAATTGGAACAGATCTAAAGAAGAAATTCAATTTATTTTAAATTTAGCAGCTACTGTAATCGATCAAGAAACTGATGAATTGCATAAAAACAAAGTGAATATAAGCCATATAGGGAGTAAAGACAATTTGCCTATGAATATCTTGAATAAAATTCAGCGTTCTGAAACTCTCACTAAGAAAAACAATGAATTTTATTTGTCAATGGCCTTTAATTATGGTTCAAGAAATGAAATTGTCCAAACAATTAAAAATATTAATGTTTCAAATAAAGAAAAAATTACAGAGAGAAAAATTTCTGAATGCTTATCAACAAATAAATTTCCAGATCCTGATATCGTCATTAGAACAGGTGGTCAAAAAAGACTTTCAAATTTCTTATTATGGGAATCTGCATACGCTGAATTGTTTTTTTTAGATGTTTTTTGGCCCAATTTTTCTGAAAAAATTTTACATGATATTATTGAAGATTTTTCAAAAAGGAAAAGAAATTTTGGCAGTTAGCAATTTTTACAAACGAATTATTACAACATTTTTAGGCCTTTTATTTATTTTTTTAGGATTTATTTACATCCCAGATATAAATATTCAACTTTTTAATAATGACCAAATGATTCACCCATTAATATTTATTGCTTTATTTTTTTTTATTTTAGAAATATTATTCCAATTAAAAAACAATATATATTCTAGAAATTTAACTATGTTATTTTACTCAATGATCTATTTATTTTTCTTCATGCATGTGATTTTTATACAAAATATTTTTGAAAATTGGAAAATATTGTTCTTTTATTTAATGTCCCAAGTTTTTATTATAGATATATTTGGGTATTTGACAGGGAAAATTTTCGGAAAAACTAAATTAGAATTTGTAAACAAAATATCTCCTAATAAAACATTGGAAGGATATATAGGCTCTGTTTTATTTGGAGGTTTATGGGGTATTTTATTTTTATTTTTTTATCAAGATGATTTTCAACTTGAAATATTTTCGAAAATATTATTAATTTTTTCTTTGCTTACATCTTCTATCTTAGGAGATTTGTTTGTGTCTAAAATCAAAAGAGAAATTAAAGTTAAGGATTTTTCTAGTTTATTATATGGGCATGGAGGAATTTCTGACAGACTTGATTCAATTTTGCCTAGTTTTGCAATAGCTTTTTGGATATTCTTTTTATTATGAAAAAAATTGTAATAATAGGTTCAACTGGTTCTATAGGAACCCAAACATTGGAAATATGTGAAAGTAATAAAAATTTTTTTGAAATTTATGGAATAACGGCGGGTAAAAATACAGAAAAACTAAGGGCTCAAGTGTTAGATTATAAACCTAAATATTATGATAACTTAGACAAAAAAGATTTTTTATTTACCCATTCAAAATTATTAGATTCTGAAAAATTAGTTGTCGATAAAAATGTTGATTTTATATTATTTGCTTCTTCAGGATCAACAGCTCATCTTCCAATTTTTGAATCAATAAAATTTGGAAAAACGATTGGGCTGACTAATAAAGAAGTTATTGTAACTTATGGACCTTTACTAATTGAAATGGCAAAAAAACACAATTCAAAAATTTTACCTGTTGATTCTGAACCATCAGCAATTTGGCAATGTATTGAAGGAGAATCAAAAAATATTTCTAAAATAATATTGACAGCTTCTGGGGGAGCTTTTCGAGATTTAGAATTTAAAGATCTAGCAAACATCACTCCCGAACAGGCAAAAAAACATCCTAATTGGGATATGGGTGAAAAGATTACAGTGGATTCATCAACTATGATGAATAAAATTTTTGAAATAGTTGAAACTAGTTATCTATTTGATTTACCAATTGATAGTATTGAAGTTTTGATACATAGAGAAAGTCTAGTTCATTCGATGGTTGAATTTTCAGACGGTTCTATTAAGGCGCAAATTTCAAAAACCGATATGAGGTTACCAATTCAACATGCCTTAAGTTACGGATCAAATAATTTCAATTACGAGAATAAATTAAAATTATCTGAACTTAATAAACTTTCTTTTCATGAAGTAGATAGGTCAAAATATCCATGTTACGATTTTGCTATAGATTATATTAAAAAAGGGCCTTTATATGTATCTGCATTATCTATAGCAAATGAAATTTTGGTTAATCTCTTTTTAAATGAAAAAATATCATTTATTTCTATTGCAGATTTAATGTCTTACTCATTACTAAAAGAAGATTTTGAGAAAGATATTACCTTTGATAATATAATTGATATCAGGAAAATGCTAAAAAATAAAATCTTTGAAAAAATAAAATAACAAATACTAATGCAAATAATTATTAGCATAATTACTCTATCCATAATAATAACCCCTTTAGTTGTTCTGCATGAGCTAGGCCACTATCTTACAGCAAAATACTTTAAGGTGAGAGTTTTAGAATTTGGAATAGGATTTCCTCCTAAAATCTTTTCGTTTTGGGGGCAAATGAAGTCATTTAATATGGAGAATAATCTTATTTTTGATTTGTCTACACTTGATATTAATCAAGAAATATATATTCAAATAAATTCTCAAAATGATATTTCTAAAATAAATACAGAAAAACCTATAGAAAATTTCAATGATTTTATAGCAGTTAAAATATGTGAGATTTCTGAAAAAAAATTATCACTTTATACTATGACTTGGAGTATTAATTTAATCCCTTTTGGGGGATTTGTGAAATTATTTGGGGAAGAAAAAAACAAATCAAAAGGTTCATTAAGTCAAGCAACATATTTTGAAAGATTTATAATAATCTTTTCAGGTTCTTTTATTAATTTTTTGTTACCTTTTATTATGATGTTTTTGGTTAACATTTTTATTTTGGAAAAAAATATTTCAGACATAATAATTCAAGATGTTATGCCTGATTCTCCTGCTGCGATAGCGGGTTTAAAATCAGGAGATAAAATTGTTTCGATAAATGAAAAAACTATATACTCAGTAAATGATTTGCAAAGTGAAGTTTCTCAAAATTTAGGGAAAGAATCTAAATGGGAAATAATTAGAGGTATTCCTAATGTTTTTCAAAAACCTGGAGAAAATAATAATTATTATTATAATGATGAATCTACTATTGATCATAAGGTAAATGCTCGATGGGATCCTCCATCCTATAAAATAGGGTTTGATATTTCATTAGCAAAGGCTAGATCTATAAATCCATATTCTGGCACTATTACATTTTTTGAAGTTTCTAACATTTCTTCTGACAGATCGATTTCTTTAATAGAATCAAGAAAGTTTTCTGATTATGAATTAGGAGATCAAGTCCCAATTGTGATTAATGATAATTTTGAAGGAATTCCTTTATCTAAAGCAAGAAAAATTAATTCTAATGCAGGAATAACAGATGAAATACAAGAAGGATCTATAGGTATTTTAATATCCTCACAGAATTTAAGACCTTACAAAGAAAACATATCAGAAAACTTTTTTCATGCATTTAACCAATCAATTTCAATTTATAAATTAAGTTATTTTTCAATTGTAGGAATACTAAACAGATCGACTAATCCAATATTTGAAGGGCCTAAAGCCATAGGACCAATTGGTCTAGGTCAAATTAGTGGAAATGTGGTTGCTTCTTCTGAATCAACAACTGATAAAATTTTTGTTTTAGTTATGATTGCTTCTTCTATTAGTTTGTCTTTATCAATAATCAATTTGATTCCATTTCCCGCACTTGATGGAGGAAGATTGGCATTTCTATTTATTGAAATTTTTAGAAAAGGTAAAAAAGTTCCTGAAACGATTGAATCTTACATTCATGGCTTAGGATTTATTATACTTATATTATTGATTATATTTATTTCATTCAAAGATATATCAAGATTGTGATAAAAAGGTGAAAATTTGAGAAAAATTACTCATTTGGTTAAGATAGGCAATATAAATATTGGAGGTAATAACCCCGTAGTAGTACAGTCCATGACTGATACTGATACTTCTGATATCAATAAAACTGTCACTCAAATTGAAGAATTATATAATGCAGGTTCTGAAATTATTAGGGTTACTGTAAATAATGCTGAATCTGCTAAAGCCATTAAACCGATTAAAAATATTTTAGAAGATAAAAATATCAATGTTCCTATAGTAGGAGATTTTCATTTTATTGGACACAATCTTTTAAAAAATATCCCTGATTGTGCTGAAGCTTTAGATAAATACAGAATAAATCCTGGTAATTTAGGTCTAGGAAATAGAAAAGATGATAATTTTAAAACATTTATAGACATTGCTAAAGATTTAGATAAACCAATTAGAATTGGAGTTAATGCTGGATCTTTAGATCCAGAACTTTTGAATTCAAAAATGGATGAAAATTTCAAAATCAAAAATCCAAAAAGTGCTGATGAAGTAGAATCAGATGCCTTGATCACTAGTGCATTGCTATCGTATGAAAGAGCTTTGGATCTAGGACTTGGTAAGGATAAAATTATTATTTCGTGTAAAGTTTCAAGATTGAATCAAATGGTATATTGTTATAGGGAAATTTCTAAAAACTGTTCTGCTCCCTTGCATTTAGGTTTAACTGAAGCTGGTATGGGAATGAAATCTATAGTAGCAACAACTGCAGCTTTATCAATTTTATTAGAAAATGGAATTGGTGATACTATTAGATCATCTCTAACACCAGAAGTAGGATCTCCAAGGTCTAGAGAAGTAGAATTGTGCCAAGAAATCCTTCAATCTTTGAATATCAGAAATTATAAGCCTGAAGTCACTTCATGCCCTGGTTGCGGTAGAACTACTTCAACTTATTTCAGAGAATTGGCTTCTGAAATAAACTCTTATATTGATAAAAAAAAGAAAGAATGGCAAGAGAATTTTCCAGGCTCTGAAAATTTAAAAGTGGCAGTCATGGGTTGTGTTGTAAATGGTCCTGGAGAATCAAAAGCTGCTAATATAGGAGTCTCTTTACCAGGATCAGGAGAAAACCCTGTAGCTCCAGTATATGTTGATGGAGAAAAAATGAAGGTTTTAAAGGGTGGAGATATTTCAAATGATTTTATAAATATGGTTCAATCATATGTTGAGAATAAATGGGGGAATAAATGAATATAAATAGTTTCTTAGGATCAAAAAAACTATCAAATTTCTTATGGAAAACCTATAGAGAAGATCCTCAAAACCTAGAAACTGAAAGTCATAGATTACTACATAGAGCTGGATTTATATCACAGGTTTCTTCAGGAATATTTAGTTTTCTGCCAATAGGCTGGAGATCAATTGAAAAAATAAAACATATTATAAAAGAAGAAATGAATCAATCTGGGGCCCTAGAAGTAAATATGCCAGTCGTTCAATCTTCTGATTTATGGAGAAACTCTGGAAGATTAGAAACTTTTATACCTCCATTAGCAAAATTTTTTGACAGAAGAGAAAATGAAATGATTGTTGCTCCTACTCATGAAGAAACAGTAACTGATATGGTGGCTAAAAATGTAACTTCATATAGAGATTTGCCATTTATACTTTATCAAATACAAACTAAATATAGAGAAGAACCTAGACCTAGAGGAGGTTTATTAAGAGTAAGAGAATTTGAAATGAAAGACGCTTATTCATTTGACAAGGATCTAGAAGGATTGGATGTTTCTTATAAAAAAATGATTGAAGTATATAAAAATATATTTGCTAGATGTTCAACTGATGTTGTGATAGTTGATGCTGATTCGGGAGCGATTGGTGGTAAAGAATCAAATGAGTTTATTATGCTTGCTGATTCAGGTGAAGATGTGATTCTTATAAGCGAAGATAGTAAGTATGCTGCTAATGTAGAAAAAGCTATATTTAAGAAAAATGTTTATGAAAAAAAATCTGCTTCTGAAATAGAAATCATAGAAACACCTGGAATTAAAACAATTAATAAGTTGAAAGAATTCTTAGATATTTCTGATTATCAAATATTAAAAACAGTCATTTACAAGTATGATAATAATTTTGTTGGATGCGTTATAAGAGGAGATTACGATATAAATGAGACTAAATTAAGAAATCATTTAAAGGCTACTTACCTAGGCCCAGCTTCTGAAAAAGAAGTAATTGGATTGGGATTATTACCTGGTTTTTTATCTTCATACAATAATACTAATTTAGATTTTATTTTTGATGAATCAGTAAATATGGGTCCTGAAAACTTTGTTATTGGAGCAAATATTGAAGATAAACATTATAAAAACATCAACGTGTCAAGAGATTTAAATTGTTCTAATACTATTGATATTGCTGAAGCAAAAGAAGGTTTTACTACTGAAAAAGGATCAGCCTTAATTGCTAAAAAAGGTATAGAAGTTGGTCACGTTTTTAAATTAGGAGATGCGTATACAAAAAAAATGAATGCTAAGTTTTCAAATAATGAAGGTTCCGATGAAAATATATTAATGGGATGCTACGGAATTGGAGTAGGAAGGCTTTTAGCTGCTTGTATTGAAGCAAACAAAACTGAAGATTCAATGAATTTACCTATTTCTATTTCTCCATTTTCAATTTATCTAGCATCATTACAAATAGATGATGAAGAAGTAATGAATATATCCGAAAAAATATATGAAGAACTATCAAATTCAGGATTAGATCTACTATTTGATGATAGACCAGTTCAACCAGGAGTTAAATTTAATGATTCAGATTTGTTAGCATTACCGTATAAAATTGTTGTATCGAAAAGAAATCTGGTAGATGGAGTAATAGAAATTGTAGATAGAGATAACAATAAAACTGAAAAACTTTCATATGATGAAACAATAAAGTTTTTTAAAAATATAACGTTAGAGATTTAAATATTTGATTGTTCGTGCTAAAATGAGTATTAGAAAATAAAAATTAAGGATTAATATAAAAATGAAGGTGGGCTTTGCCCACTTTTTTTAATTATATAGTTATCTTAGGAGGTAACTATGAAAAATGAACTTTTTTTAGCTTTGACTCAATTAGCTGCCGAAAGAAACTTACCTCAATCAATAGTAGTTGATGCTGTAAAAGAAGCTTTAGCATCTGCTTATAGAAAAGATCCTGCTGCTAAAGGGCAAGATATTTTAGTAGAAGTTGATTCAGAAACTGGAGATGTTATAGTAAAAACTATTCTAAATGTCAAAGAAAAAGATACTATTGAAGATCCTTTATCTGAAATTTCAGAAGAAGAAGCTAAGAAAATAAATAACGATTTTCGAGTAGGTGATTTCATTGAAACTGGATTTATGGAATATAATCCAGGAAGAATTGCAGCTCAAACTGCAAAACAAGTAGTACTACAAAAATTAAGAGAAGCTGAAAGAGATTTAGTCTTTGGAAAATTTGCTGATAAAAAAGGCGAAGTAATCCCTGGAACGGTCCAAAGAATTGATTCTAGAAATATTTTTGTTGACATAGGTAGAGCAAATGCATTAATGCCACCTTCAGAACAAACTTCTTATGAAAAATATAGAGTAGGACAACAGTTGAAATTTTTTGTTACAGAAGTTCAAAGAACTGCAAGAGGCCCTGAAATTATAGTTTCTAGAACTCATCCAGATTTATTAAGACATCTCTTTGAATCAGAGGTCCCTGAAATAGCCTCGGGTGTAGTAGAAATAAAAGCATTATCGAGAGAAGCAGGAGCAAGATCTAAAGTAGCAGTTTCATCAGAAGACGATGAAGTTGATGCTGTTGGAGCCTGTGTTGGATTAAGAGGCATTAGGATTCAAAATGTAGTTAATGAATTGTTGGGAGAAAAAATTGATGTGGTAGATTGGAACGAAGACCCAAAGATTTTGATCACTAACTCTTTATCGCCAGCAAGTGTGTCTAATGTACTAATTAATAGCGACGATAATACTGCTATTGTAATTGTGCCAAAAAAACAGTTGTCTTTGGCCATTGGAAAAGAAGGCCAAAATGCTAGATTAGCAGCTAAATTAACATTATGGAAAATTGATGTTCAAGCTGAAGAAGAAGTCATTGTAAAAACTGAAGCCAAAGTTACTCCAGATCCAGTGGTTTTAGAAACTACTACTGACGAATCTCCATCCTTGCAAACTCCAAAAAGTGATATTCCTAAGGAAGAATTACTTTCAGATAATATTTTGGGTGACATTGATCAACCTGCAGTGGCTGCTAAAGAAAATTCTGTAGATGAAACGGCTGAACTCTTGGCTCTTGAGAAAGAAATTAAAGAACTTGAGCAAAAAGAAGAAAAAGCAGAAAAACAAAAAAAGCAAAAAGAAGATATTTTAGACTTTTCATCCGAAGATATATGGGATTTAGGTGGAAGAAAATCAACAGAATCTTCAAATGATACTATACGATTTGCTGAAGATATTGAATCTTTAAATACTTTTAATAGTGACGGTAAAAACGCAAAAAAATCTGTTAAAAGAAAAAAAAATAATAGAAGATAATGAAATGGAATAATATTGACTACAAACGATTCAAGCAAAATAGATTCAGAGGAAATATTAAGAGATCCTGTATCTCTGCCTTTAATTATTACAGTTGGTGACTTAGCAGAAGTACTTGAAGAATCTCAAGTTGAAGTTATAAAGTCTCTTATGAAATTAGGGGTAATGGCTTCTGTAAACCAAGAAGTAGATTTTTCTATAGCTGCAAGAGTTGCACAATCTTTTGAAATACCTGTTATAAAACCTAAAGAATCTTTAGATAATGAAAATGCTTTAAACATAGGGTCATCGATTGATACTTCAGAAAAAAATACAGGAGAAAAAAGAGCTCCTGTAATTACAGTCTTAGGTCATGTAGATCATGGAAAAACGACGTTACTAGATGCTATAAGAAAAACTAAAGAAGTCGAAAAAGAAGAAGGTGGTATAACTCAGAAAATTGGTGCATATCAGGTAAGGCACAAAGATTCTGAAATAACTTTTATAGATACACCTGGTCATGAAGCTTTTTCATCTATGAGAGTTTCTGGAACAAGCGTAACAGATATTGTAATATTAGTTGTTGCTGCAGATGACGGACTAATGCCTCAAACTATTGAATCAATAAACCATGCAAAAAATGCAAAAGTCCCTATTATTGTCGCAGTTAATAAGTGCGATTTAGAAGGGGCAGACATAGATAAAGTTAAAGGCCAGTTAACCGAACACGAGTTGATTGTTGAGGATTATGGTGGAGAAGTCTTGTGTGTTCAAGTTTCTGCTCTTAAAGGTGAAGGGATAGATGAATTGCTTGAGTCAATTTCTATTCTTTCTGAGATAAGTGAGCTAGAATCTAACTCCAACTTATCAGGTAAAGGAGTGATTATTGAATCTTATAATGATCCTAAAAAAGGATCAATATCTACTATTTTAGTAAAATCAGGTACTTTCCATTATGGAGACATATTAGTTTCAGGAAACAATTCCGGAAAAATCAGACAAATGATTGACGGATACGGTAATGAAGTAAAAGACGCCAAACCTTCTACTCCAATACAAGTAATGGGTATAGGAGGGATAAACCATATAGGTGATATTGTAGAAGTTGTTAATAATGAAAAAGAAGCTAGAAAGATGATTCAGAAAAGATCAAGATCATCTCAGAAACAAAAAAGTAAAATCACTACACTTTCTCAAGTGGTCAAGAGAGCAAAGGCGTCAAAAGATCAAGAAATAAATATTGTTATAAAAACTGGGTCAAACGGTGCTTTAACTGCTGTAGAGCAAGTTGTAAACGACCTTACAAGTGAAGATATTCAAGTAAAAGTTATTTCCGGTTCTGTAGGTGCAGTTACTGAATCAGACGTTATGCTTGCATCAAGTGCTGAAGATTGTATTATTGTTGCTTTTCAAACTATTATACAGAGTGGAGCAAAATCTCAATCAGAAGCAAATAATATACCGATAAGAAGCTTTGATATTATTTATACTTTAGTTGATGAAATCAAAGAAATAATCCTAGGATTAAAAGGAGAAGAAAAATCTGAAGTAAATCTAGGATCAGCAAGAATTTTAGAAGTCTTTCCAAGAGGTAAAGTTCAAAAAATTGCTGGAGTACGTGTAACAGACGGTAAAATACTAAGGAATGCAAGAATTAGACTCATAAGAAATTCAGAAGTTGTTTTTGATGGAGGAGTTGAATCTATGAGACACCTTACTCAAAATGTTACAGAGTTAACTAATAATCTTGAAGGTGGAATTGTTATTAATGGGTATCATCAAATCGAAGTTGAAGACATCATTGAATGTTATGAATTGAAATAATTTATGGTAGATTTTAGATTAGAGAAATTCAATACTGCTATTAAAAAAATTGTTGGGGATTATTTATCAAAAGATTTTTATAACGATGATTCAACAATAATTTCAATACTTAATGTAAATACAAGTAAAGATTTCTCTTACAGTAAAATTTTAGTCAGTATATTTTCTAGAAATGAAAGTCCAGACTCCATTATAGAAGAGCTAAATAAAAAAAGATTTCTTTTTCAAAATAGGCTAAGCCAAAAAATTCGCACTTCAAGAATTCCAAAAATTAGATTTGAAAATGATAAAAGTTTTGAATTTCAAAAACAAATTGATAATTTGATCAATCAAATATCTACTGATAAGAATAATAATTAAAATAATGTCTGAATATAAAAGTGGGATACTATTGGTTAATAAACCAATTAATTGGACTTCAAATGATGTTATTAAAAAATTAAAATCAGTTTTTAAAATAAAAAAAATTGGTCATGCTGGCACACTTGACCCATTAGCTAAAGGTGTATTACCTATATTGATTAATAGTGCAACAAAGTATTTTGATTATTTTCTAAATTTAAACAAAATATATTTATCAGAGATTACATTTGGTTATTCAACGGATACATTTGACTTAGAAGGAAAAATTGTTAATAGTACCCAAAATATTCCAACTGATATTGAGCAAATTATAAAAAAACTAGAAACTTTTAAAGGTTCAATCAAGCAAAAACCACCAATCTACAGTGCTTTAAAAAAGAATGGGAAAAAGCTTTATGAATATGCAAGAAATAATCAATCAATTGAAATAGATGAAAGAAAAGTGTTTGTAGAAGATATAAATATTATAGATTGGAATTTCCCAAAGTTGACTGTATCAATTGAGTGTTCAAGTGGATTTTATGTTAGAAGTTTTGCTAATGATTTAGGTATTTCTCTAAATTCTTTTGGGGTATTATCAAATCTAGAAAGAGTTAAATATGGAGAATTTACCCTTAATGATTCTATAGAAATAGAAAAAAATTTTTCTCTTGAAAAAAATATTATTACTTTGGATAATTTATTTATAAATAACCAATCATTAGTATTAAATGAAAATGAGGAAGAAAGATACTATTTAGGAAATACATTTCAAAATGAAAATTTTACTAAAAAATTATTGAAATCTGAAAATGTGAAAATATATAATAAAAGTGAAAGATTTATGGGATTACTTATTTATGACTTTGAAAAAGAATTTTGGAAACCCAAAAATATAATTAGGTGATTTTATACTATTATAACTACCATCAATTACTTTAAAATTGAGACAAAAAATGCCAATAGAAATTATTAAGAAATTTTTCAAACTAAAATCTGCAGCAGGAATTTTATTACTTGTATCTGCAATTGCTGCGATATTTGTTGAAAACTCTTTTTTAAGCGACTCATATTCTAAATTTTTACATTTTTCTATCAATATAAAAATTTCTAATTTTGCTATAGAAAAAGATTTACATCACTGGATTAATGATGGCCTCATGGCTATATTCTTTCTTTTGGTTGGCTTAGAAATCAAAAGAGAATTACTTCAAGGACATCTTTCCACAAGAGAACAATTTAGCTTACCTGCAGTAGCAGCTATAGGTGGAATAACTATTCCTGCAATCATTTATATTAGTTTAAATTTTGGCAATGAAGTAACCACTAATGGATGGGCTATACCAACAGCTACAGATATAGCTTTTGCATTAGGCGTGGTCACATTACTGGGAAATAGAGTCCCAATTTCTTTAAAAGTGACTTTGGTTGCGATTGCAATAATTGATGATCTAATGGCGATAATAATTATTGCGGCATTCTATACGTCCGACTTATCAATTAATTACTTGATTTTAGCCTTTATATCTACCTCTATTTTATTTATTTTAAACAATAGAAAAATCAACAAGTTGTCTCTATATATCATTGTAGGAATATTACTTTGGGTGTTTGTACTCAAATCTGGAATACATGCAAGTATAGCCGGAGTCTTATTAGCTCAGTTTATACCCATAAACTCTAAAGACTCCTCATCACCCTCCCTTTTATACAAATTAGAACATTCAATAGAGCCTTGGGTTAATTTCATTATTTTGCCAATTTTCGCTTTTGCCAATGCAGGGGTTTCTTTTTCAGGAATGAAATTGAACCTTCTTTGGGACCCAGTTACGTTAGGAATAATATTAGGGTTATTTTTCGGTAAACAAATTGGTGTGATGCTATTTACCTATTTAGGGACTATTTTAAAAATTTGCAAATTACCATCTGACATATCTTGGTCACAATATTATGGACTTTCATTAGTAACAGGAATTGGATTTACAATGAGTTTGTTTATTGGAAGCCTTGCTTTCATAGAACCAGAATATCAAACGTCAGTCAGACTTGGAGTATTAATAGCTTCATTACTTGCAGGTACCTTTGGTTATTTAACTTTAAGATTCACAACTAAATCTTAATAACAAGGTCTTATATTAGGAGTTATGCAGGATTGTTATTATGATAATAATAACTAATGTTTTAACTTCTGTTTTTTGTATAAGTTTTATAAATTATATTTTTATACTTAGACCATCAAAAGCCATTTGCATTTTTATTTTTGATTTTTTAGAAATAATTTTTAAAAAATCATTAGTTTCATTATGATCAATATCATGACAAGCATCGGTAAAATAAGCTGATTTAGGTTTTAATTCTAAAATTATTTCAATCGACTCTTCCAAAGTTAAGTGTGATTTATGTTTTATTCCTTTTCGTAGAGCATCTAAAACAATTATTTCGCTTCCTTCTATTTTTTTCATGGTATCTTTAGGTATATAAGAACAATCACTTATATAAGAAAAGTTATCTATTCGATAACCATTAGCAAAATAATTATTTCCATGTTTAACATTGAGAGGTACAAAATCCTGACCAATAATATTTATTTTTTCATCATCAATTGTTTTGAAATCAAGCTTAGCTACTGTTCCTCCAGAAGTTATTTTTGATGTGTCAACTAAATAGTAAAAAGTCTTTTTTATTACATCTAAATCTATTTTTCTTAAATAAATAGGAATACTTTTTTGAGTATTATTTGTCCAGTCTCTTAAATCATCAAAGCCACCTGCTGCATCTTGATGGGCATGAGTCAGAATTACTGCATCAATCGAGTTCACATTGTGCTTAGGAAATAAGGTTATTGCAGATTGATAGAAAAATTTTCCTGCATCAATAAGTATATTTTTTTGACCATTTTGACTTAATGTTTTTAATAAAATACTGGTGTTAAATCTTCTGTTTTTTGAGTTTGGTTTTATGGCATCGTTGCATACCTTACAATTTGAATCATTGGTCAGACAACTTACTCTTGGAACACCTTCAGATGTGCCTGTACCCATAAACACTATTTCTTTAATTGACTTACTCATTAAATATGTCCTTTTTAGGCTCAGTTCCAAAACCTAAATATTCGTTTGTAATTAGCGTCCCATCTTCTAAATTTTTAATCGTTTTGTTTTCCCATTGTTCTAAATCTAAATTAGCATTACTTGGGTTATGTAACTCAGCCATATTATTTACGATTCCTGATTGAATAATTGGCAAGCCCCAAGGCTCTCCACCTCTATGTAATATTATATTAAATTTATTGTTATTAATTTCTATTATTTTTAATAAAGAACTTATCCCTCCACACCATGTAATATCAGGTTGCCATATATCGTAGACATTGTTTTTATGCATAATTTCAAAATTATTATAATTAAAATCATGTTCTCCTCCAGCTAGTTTTATACCGTTAAGTTTTTCAATTATAGATTCACCTATTAACATCTCATCTGGAGTTGAAATGTCTTCAATCCATTTTATGTCTAAATCTACTAATTTATCAGACATCATTTCCGTATATTTTCTATCCCATGACATATAACAATCAATCATTATACTATTTACGTTACTATATTTTTTTTTGATGTTTTTAATTAGATGTATCAGTTTTATAGATTCGCTTTCAAAATTATTGTTTGACTTAATACTTAATTTAAAGTTTTTTATCCCTAAAGAATAGTATTGTTTCACATTGTTTCCTGTCGCATATGTATTAATAGTTTTTTTGTGATTTTTAAAATCATTTAGTAAATTTTTAATAGGGATCATATAATATTTACTAAAAGCGTCCCATATTGCTAAATCTAAAGCAGAAATTGCCATTAATGCCACTCCGCTTCTTCCATAAGGAATACTTTCAAAAAAAAGTTTATCAAAAAGGGTCATTATTTCAGACTTGTCATTAATTTCTTTATTAATTAAAAACTCTGATAGATGTCCATTTATTATTTCTATTGAAGATTTTCCACCTCCACCAGATCCATACCCATAAATACCTTTTTTATCAGTATGTATTCTTATTATAATCTGCCATAAATTAGGTCTCCATCCAGGTAAACTTGCCTTGTATGAAGGGTATAGTGCTTCAATTTTAGTTATTTTCATAGACTAAACTTTCTATTTTGCGTATAAAATGTTAATTTACGGGGTGTGGCGCAGCGGTAGCGCACTCGCTTTGGGAGCGAGGGGTCACAGGTTCAAATCCTGTCACCCCGACCATTAACTTTATATATAAGTTAAACTATAACAGCATATTTTGGTTATAAAAAAATGAATTGGTTTGTAGGTACATATTCAAAAAGAAATAGTAAAGGAATTTATCTTATTGATTTTGACGAATCAAATGGTAAGTTCCAATTAGTTAATTCCTTTGAAGATGAAAGTCCTTCAAACCCCTCTTTTTTAGCAATAGATAATAATAATTTATACTCTGTTGGCGAGTCTGGTTCTCCAAATCCTGGGGTTGTTGTTTCTTATAAAATTTTAAAGGATGGGATAGAAATCATTAGTAAAGAAAGTACTAATGGTGACAACCCATGTCATCTATCTATAAATAAAAAAAATAATTTTTTAGTTGCAGTAAATTATACTTCAGGAGATTTTTCTACATACAAAGTCACTAATGGAAAGCTAGATTTTTTAGAGAAAATAACTCATAAAGGCTCTAGTATAAACACTTCAAGACAAAATGAGCCACATGCTCATTCAATAAATTTTATTGATAATGAAACTTTTTTTGTTTGCGATCTTGGAATTGATAAAATAATAAAATATTCAATAGATCAACAATCGCTAAAAATAAATTCTCAAAAACCTTTTGATATCACTTTAGGTGGAGGACCAAGACATTTTGTTATTAATAAAAATGGTAAATTCGCATATTCTATAAACGAATTAAATTCAACTATCTCTGTGTTTAATTTAAACGATAAAAATGATTTAGTTAATCTACAAAATATTTCTACTATACCTATAGATTATGAATTAGAAACTACAACTGCAGATTTACATTTTTCTCATGATCAAAGATTTTTGTATGGATCTAATAGAGGACATGATTCTATAGCTCAATTTTCTGTAAATCATAATGGTACTTTAGAGTTTGAAAAACATTATCCTACTTTAGGAGAAACTCCAAGAAATTTTGCCATTTCTAATAGCGGAAAATTTTCTTTAGTTGCTAATGAAAACTCTGATACGATCTGTAGTTTTTATATTGACCAAGAAAATGGTAATTTAGAATTCACTGGAGAGATGATAAAGATACCTTCTCCTGTATGTCTACTAGAGATTATCAAATGATGGTGATAAGACTGTTTTAGTTGTTTCTAATGTGAGGATTACTAATGCCCCAAAGCAGGAGAAAAAGGCTGATATCCAAATTGCTAATTCATACCCACCTGTAACTCCAAAAACTAGGCCTGGCACAAACCCACCTAATGCCATGCCTAAACTTGCTGCAAGTATTTGCCACCCATAAGTAGTATCCATAGGGAAAAAACCATAATATCTTCTGTTCATTATTGGAAATAGAGTTCCTTCTCCACCATAAGGTATAGACCATAATATCCCGACTAAATAAAACATCCACTTACTGTCAGTGAATGCCCACGGTATAACAAATAATCCTTGCCCTAGAAATGATAGAAACATTATAGTTTTTGGGTTTATACCATCACCAAGTATTGGTGTTATAAATCTTGTACTCATTGAAACTATCATAATTAAAGTCAAACAGAAGACTGAATCTGTATAGCTTATTCCCTTGCTAGTCATTAGTGGAACTAAACCTATAAGAATAACAGCATGCCCAACACATCCTAAGAAATGTATATTCATTAGGCTCCAAAAAGCATTTGTTTTATAGATAACATTTTGTAAATTTAAAGAATAACTACTTGATTGAATTTCATTCTTTGATTTATTATTTATTTCTTCAGAACCATATGGCAAGAGATTTTTATCAGCAGGTGTGTTTCTAAAAAATTGAAGAGCTACAATCATAATTACGGTTCCTACTACTCCACTTGATATAAATGTAGTTTGCCAACCGAACTTATCTAACATTATTCCCATAATTTGAATTACTAATGCTGGACCAAGGCTCCACATTCCTATAATTAATCCTGTAGCTAGTCCTAGTCTGGTCTTAAACCAAACTGCGACTGCGGGGATAACAGGGACTAAAAACATTGATTGTGCAAACCCAAATATTACACCATATGAAATATAAAACTCTAAAATAGAACTTGCAAGAGCTGTCCATATCATACCAATTAAGAATAATAGAAGACCTATATACATTGTTTTTCTAGCACCAATTAAAGTTGAAGCATATCCTGCAATGGGGGATGAAAATGCTGTGACTATCGACATGATTGCATAGGCTATACCAATAGATTTTGGGTCCCAAGAGAACTCTTCAACTAATGGATCTATGATTATCCCAAAAGCCATTCTAATTGCAGAACCTATCATTTGAGCAATTGCACCGACAGCTACTATAACCCATCCATAATGAGTAAAATCAGTTTCTGATATACCTTTTCTTAATTTACTTAATGAAGAGGGCATAGAAAAATGCTTCCTCCTTCAAGCCATGTTGTTTGATAGTTTTTGTTTTGACTCAATTTGTTTGTTGATTCCCATGCAAATAAATATATTAAAACTGTAATTGAAAAAATAAAAGATAAAAAGAATAAAAGTAATCCTTTAGATGGAAAGATAGTATTTTTTTCAGATGAGGTAACCATTGAATATAATAATATCAAAATTTATTTATTATTATCTGATTTTTCAATGAAACTTGTAATAAAAATAAGATGCAATTTTTTTTTAAAATAATTATTATTCTTGAAAATATAGATTTAAATTATTATGCTTTATTTTAATGCTTGCCCAAAATGTTTTAAAGGAACTATAGAATATAACGAAGATTCTTACGGAAAATCCATAACTTGTCTTATGTGTGGATATAATAAAACTTCTGATTCAAATTCTTCTAGAAGAAAAAAAACAAAAATTTCTTAACTTCTTCTTAAGATAATCTTTAAGAGGCTCTATATAATATGAGTAAATTATATTAATAAAATTATTAATGCAAAAAGACTCTAGAGGAATAAGAAGTAGAAGAATTGAAGAAATATTAGTTTTAAATTTATTAAGACTAAGTGGATTGATTTCAATTATTACAACTATAGGTATTATTTTGATTTTAGGAATTAATTCAATTCCGTTTTTTAAGGAAGTAGGATTTATTGAATTTTTTACAGAATTACAATGGACCCCGCTATTTATCCCTCAAAATTTTGGGGTTTCACCTTTAGTTAATGGTACTTTTCTTGTCGCTTTTATAGCAGCAGGAACTGCACTAATATTTGGATTAGGAAGTGCATTTTATTTATCTGAATATGCTTCTAGAAAGGTAAGAAAAACAATTAAGCCTTTACTCGAAATATTAGCTGGAATCCCTACAGTTGTTTATGGTTATTTTGCTTTAACTTTTGTTACTCCAATTATTCAAATAATTTTTCCTGAGACTATTGTTTTTAATGCATTAAGTGCTGGGATAGTAATGGGTATAATGATTATTCCAATGGTCTCAACTTTATCAGAAGATGCTATGAACGCTGTTCCTTTGAGTTTAAGAGAAGCAGCTTATGCATTAGGAGCTAAGAAATACCAAGTTGCCTTGAGAGTTGTTTTCCCCTCAGCAATTTCAGGTGTTGTAGCTTCATTTATTTTAGCTATTTCTAGAGCTATTGGAGAAACAATGATTGTTAGCTTAGCAGCAGGAGGTAAACCTGCATTAACTTTAAATCCACTTGATGCTATACAAACTATGACAGCTTATATAGTTACTGTAAGTCAAGGTGAAACACCTCAAGGATCAGTTGAATATAATAGCATTTTTGCTGTTGGATTATTATTATTTCTACTTACTTTAATCATGAATTTAATTGGAAAATTTATTGTTACTAAATATGCTCAAAATTATGAATAAACTATGAAAGAAAGATTTTTTTATATAATTTTTTTATGTGCCGTTATGGTAGGTATTTTTTCTCTGATTGTTTTATTCATAGACATCATATCGGATGGATACAAATATTTATCATGGGATTTTTTTACTAATTACGCTTCAAGAAAAGCAGAAAAATCAGGGATTTTAGCCCCTTTAGCTGGGACATTATGGCTTATTTTTATGACAGCTATATTCACTATTCCGATAGGTGTTTCTACAGCTCTATATTTAGAAGAATTTGCGTCAGATAATTTGTTAAATAAAATAATAAAAATCAATGTTTCTAATTTAGCAGGTGTTCCTTCGATCATTTACGGCTTACTAGGTTTAGCTTTTTTTACATATACTTTATCACTAGGTAAAAGTTTATTAGCGGGAGCGTTGACAATGACGTTATTGGTTCTTCCAATTGTAATCATAGCTTCACAGGAAGCAATAAGGACAATTCAACCATCTTTAAAAGATGCGGCATATGCATTAGGCGCAACAAAATGGGAAGTATCAAAAAGAATAATATTGCCACATTCAATAGGTGGAATAATGAGTGGAATAATTTTAGCTATGTCTCGTGCTATAGGAGAAACTGCACCAATATTAATAATTAGTTCTATAGTTTTTATAACAACAGTACCTTCAGGACCTTTAGATAGATTTACCGTACTGCCTCTTCAGATTTATACTTGGGCTTCATTCCCTAAAGATGATTTTAGAGCCATTGCTTCAACGGGAATAATAGTATTGTTATTGATATTAATTGTTATGAATTCTATTGCTGTTTACGTGAGATTTAAAACACAGGATTAATTTTGATAGAATTAAAAAATAAACTATTTATAAAATGTCAAACACTTATTGGTTAGTGAATTATTCACTAGAAAATTTTAATATTTCAAAGAAAAGATCTTTTGATCTTTTAGGTTTTACTAAAAAAGATAATAAACTCACAAATAAAATTAATATAAATGACAATGTACTTTTTTACGTTTCAGATATTAAAAGTTTTGTAGGATCTTCCGTAGTAAATTCTAAGAAATTTTATGATAAGAAAAAAATTTGGGATTCTGATGAAGATGAAGTGAAATTTCCTTATAGAGTAAAATTGAAATCTACCAAAATACTCCCTGAAAAAAATTTTATGAGTGGATATGACGTAGCTCCATCACTAAGTTATATAAAACGTTGGGCACCTGAAGATTGGTATCTTGCATTTTTAGCTCCAGTGCACATACTTTCTCAACTTGATTACCAGATAATATCAAGTAATATTGACAATGCTTTAAGTACTAAATCATCAAAGACTTTATCAAATAAGAAAACAAGAAAAAACAAGAAAAAGAAATAATTATATATTTAGAATATATTTTGAATTATATTCAATCTTTTCATATAAAACACCAGCGTCGATTTTTTTCAATAAACTCAACTTTGTAATTATTAGTTCAAGATCTTTTGGTTCTGTCCATCGCTCCCTATTTTTTTTAAAATATTGAGGATAACTGTCAGTTTCAATTACTAATTGATCTATCGGTATTTTTTTTATCACATTAGCCAATTTTTCATCTCTTAAAAATGGTTTGGCCACAGAAATAAAAACATTTTTATTTAATAATTTTTTTGCATACTCATAATCCCCTGAAAAGTAATGTGCTACAGATTTCATTTCATTTATTTTAGCTAAATCAATTAATTTTATTGCGTCTTTCTCTGCATTTCTTACGTGGAATGCCACAGGTAATTTTTTTGATTTTGCTAATTGAAGTTGATTATAAAAAAAATCTTGTTGTAATTTTTTTTCAGGAGATATTTCTTGATAATCTAGACCAATTTCACTGATCATTATTGTTTTTTTATATTCTGTTAATTTAGAAATCACCTCAAAATAATCATTTGTTTTTTCATCCAAAATATTTTGAGGATGAATTCCCACAGCAGCATATATTTCTTTATATTTTTTTGTCAAAGCAACTGATTTTTTTGAATCAGAAATTGTTGTTCCTGCAGCAATAATTATTTTAACATTGGCTTTTCTTGAATTATTTACTAATATTTCTAAATCTTCTTTATTAAATTGTTGTACATGTGTATGAATATCTATTAGCATTTTAAAAATTTACTATTAATTTAAAAAAATTGGAGACACAATGAGAGCAGGATTTGGACAATTTAATGCAGCGACTCCGGAATACTTAAGGTTTGCAGCACAATATGGCGTGAAAGATATTTTATTTAACAATCCTATTCTTCAAGAAGAGAAACCTGGAGTATGGTCTAAAAAAGAATTAATTAAGTTGAAATTAACCGTTGAAAGTTACGGATTACAATTATCAGCAATTGAAAATGTACCAACTCATTTCTATGACCACATAATGCTAAATGGGCCAAATAAAAATCAACAAATAGATAATATGATTAAAAATATAATAAACATGGCAGATGTTGGAATTCCTATATTTGGGTATAACTGGATGCCCTCTCATGTTTGGAGAACTGCTCCAAACATTATAAGAGGTGGATCTATAGCTACGGCATTTGATTATGAAACTGCAAAGCAAATACCAATTACACACGATAGAGAATATACGGAATCAGAAATGTGGACAAATTTAGAAGAATGGATAAAAATAATCACTCCAATAGCTGAAGAAAAAAATATTCGTTTAGGAATTCACCCTTGTGACCCACCTGTGGAAACCTTAGGAGGTATTCCTCAACTATTTCGATCTTTTGATTCATACAAGCGACTGATTGAAATAATTGATTCCCCATCAAATGCAATTGAATTTTGTCAAGGAACTTTTTCAGAAATGGAAGATGCAAAAAATGGAGGAATATATGAAATGATTGATTATTTTTCTTCAAGAAAAAAAATATTATATGTACATTTCAGAAATGTTTCAGGAAGTGTCCCTAATTTTAATGAAGAATTTGTCAACACTGGATATGTAGATATGCATAAAGCTATGAAGATCTATCATAAAAATGGTTTTGATTCTTTTTTTATAGACGATCATGTCCCTCAAACATTTGATGATTCTGAATGGGGTCATAGAGGAAGGGCATTTGCTAATGGATATATACAAGCATTAATAGAATCTGTGACTAAAGAAAATAAATTTTATGACTAAAAAAGTAGTATTTATTACAGCAGCGGCAGGAGCTATGGGAAAATCTCAAGCTAAATTATTTGCAAAAAATAATTATAAAGTTTTTCTTACTGATGTAGATAAAAAAAAGCTCGAAAAAGTTGAGATAGAATTAAAATCTTTATACTCAACCATATCTTCCTCATACTTAGATGTTAGATCGGAAAAATTATGGAAAAATAGTGTTGATAAATGTGTTTCTGAATTCGGTTATATAGATGTTTTATGTAACAACGCAGGAGCAAATTATAGAACAGGATTTGATAATCAAACTTTTGAAATGTGGGAAAAAATTATCTCAATAGGATTAAGTGGTTCTTTTTTAGGAATTAAATCTGTAATTGAAACTATGAAAATTAGAGGAGGAGTAATAATTAATTTAGGCTCTTTAGCTACCATAAATAGTAGTGATTCCTCGCCTGGATATTCAGCTCAAAAAATGGGTTTAATAGGTCTAACTAAGTCAGCTGCGTTGGCTTATTCTAAATATAAAATCAGATGTAATATAGTTTCTCCTGGGCATGTAGATACTCCATTTATTAGATCTAATAATGAATATAGCCCAAATGACTGGTCCACAAGCATAGATAATCCTGAAAATTATGAAAATAGACTTAATAATATACCCTTAGGAAGATTCTTAAGTCCAGATGATATATCGAAAACGGTATTATTTTTGTGTTCTGAGAATGCAAATATGATAACAGGTGAGAATATATTAGTTGATGGGGGTACTGCTCTTACTTAATACTTTTTACGTTGGATGAAAAAATTATAAAAATACAAGCTAATAAAGCAATTAATGCGAACATTGGGAAACTTAATTCATAAGATCCAGTAAAATCATAAATTAATCCAGCAGATATACCGCCAACTGCTTGTCCTGCACTTACAAAAGGCTCTGA
>Ga0315327_10000275_pt1 | contig 24894 bp, 13 predicted proteins | sample M110032315metaG_FD_203460 | JGI IMG/M metagenome (GOLD analysis project Ga0315327, IMG submission 203460) | Ammonia-oxidizing marine archaeal communities from Monterey Bay, California, United States - M1 100m 32315 | ecosystem: Environmental > Aquatic > Marine > Coastal | place: USA: California... | reverse complement strand
TAGCGGGCGAGGGTACGGGGATCCTCGCGGGAAAGGTCGAAGGCTTCCGAGATTCCCCCCATGATCATGTTGACGGCCTGCTGCTGTAGTTCGCCGAGGCCCTCGGCGGCGCCGTCATCAAGGGCCCGCTTCAGGCCGTCGATCCTTTCCAGGAGGTACATGCGATCCTCGAGGCGCTGCCGCGACATCCACATCGTCATATCGCCCTGCAGTCCGTTCTTGGCACTGCCGGGGGCGAAGGGGGCACAGGCGGAACCCACCGTCCCGTGGGCGAGGAAGTTGCCGAATTGCTTGACCCGCTCCTGGGAGGCAGCGTCCACGGCCCGGGGAAAGAGGGCCACGTTGCGGGGCATGCCCGTGGCCGGGACATTTGCGCCCGCGATGCGTGCGTAGAGGGCCCCCAGGTTAGCATGGAGGGAGTCCTTGCCCACGATGGGCTTGATGTCGTGGTTTCCGTTTCCGGTGGTGTAGGAGCGTACCACCGCGAGTTGGTGGGCCCGCTTCGCGAGTTTCTGGAAGGTTCCACCGAAAGTGACTCCCGGGATGGTGGTCTTTACTTCTCCAGTGGAGCTGCGGATCTCGGCCGGGGCCTCCATCTTGGGGTCGAAGGTCTCCTGCTGGGGTGGGCCTCCGTGCATGAAGAGGAATACCACCGACTTGTCCTTGAGCGGGATACCGGCCTGGGCGGCGGCGGCCTTCCATCCGAGGAGCTGGGAGAGGGTGAGCCCCCCAAGACCAAGTCCTCCGACCTGCAGGAAGGAGCGACGGCTATGGGGGCTGGAATCGGAGAAGGTGATCATTTCGCGGCCGTCTCGGATGGAGGGTTCCGCGGTGAGCGGAACGAGTAAAGGAGTTTGCGATCGCTGGCCTGCCAGACCCGGAGGATGCCCTTCTCCCCGCCGGCCACGATGATGGAGCCGTCCGGGCTCACCGCCGCGTCATAGACGAAGTCGTCGATCCCGGCAAGGTTTTGACCGGCCGCCTTGAGGACCTTGTCACCACCACCGGTCACGATGGTTTCACCGGTTCCCACGAAGGCGACCGTGGTGAGCTCCTTCTTAAAGCCCGCTTCCGTCTTCTTCTGCTTGCTGCTGGAGACCACCCAGAGCTTGGCCACCCGATCGGCCCCCGCGGAGGCGAGGGTTTCGCCATCCGCGCTCCAGGCCACGTCGAGCACGTGGTTGGTGTGGCCTTCCAGCTGGTCCACCAGTTCAAGGGTCTCCACGTCATGGATCTTGAGATAGCGGTCGGTGGAGGAGGAGGCGATGCGATGACCGTCGGGGGAGAAAGCCAGTCCGGTGATGGTGTCGAGGTGGGCCTTCTCGATCACTCTTTCCCTGGTGCCATTCGATACGCGCCAGAAGCTGAGGCCGCCATCCCGCGAGGGGATTCCCGACCCGACGGCGAGAAGATGCCCCCGGGGGTGGAAGGCCAGGGCGAGAATCCGGTCCGGGAAGGGATCCTCCTTGCTCTGGTCGCCCATATGCGAGCTGAGATTCCATTGCGCGGTATTCTTCCAGGAGAGCAGTTTCTTGTCCGGCAGGGAGGCGAGGAGCTGGCCATTCGCTCCATAGGTCAGCGAGGAGGTGGCGGACCGGTGGATGACATCGAGAGGCAGGCCGGTAGCGGAATTCCACAGGCGGAGTCCGATCTTTTCGGCGCTGACTGCCAGGGATGTGCCATCGGGCGAGAAAGCGAGGGACTTGACCGCACCTGCCCCGACCTGGGCGGCTTCTCCTTCGAGGGCCTTGACCGCTTCCTCGGCCGTAGCCAGCACGGCGTCAGTCTCGGCGGAGGCGGCCTGGGCGGCGAGGAAGCGCTGGGCGGCCCGGGTGCCATCCTTGATCGCGAGATCGCGGGTTCGCTGGGCGTTTCGCAGGTTGCGCTGGGAGGTGACCAGTTCGTTCTCGGCCTTGGTGGCTTCTTCGGTGGCCTTCTTGGACGTCCCCTGGGCCGCGCCCAGTCCAGGATCCTTGGCAGCCTCAAGAGCGGTTACAAGGGCTTGCGCTTCCCGGGAGGCCTGACGCTTGCTGGTTGCGGTTCCCTCCTTGGTAGCGATGTCCTTCTGGGCTGCGGCGACCTTGCCAGCGTCGTCCCTGGACTTGGACTTCAGGTCGTTCCACTGCTTCTCATTTTCACCCACCTGCTTCTTGCGCAGTTCGGCGAGGCGCTTGGCGAGATCACGCTTCTGGGTGGAGCGGGTGCGGCGTTGTTCGAAGTCGAGGTCTCCCTTGAGTTCGCGCAGCATCTTTCCATCCGGAGCGTTCCAGATCTTGATCACACCGTCAGCTCCAGCGGTGGCGATCTGATTGGAAGCGAGGTGCACGGTGATGGCGCTGAGCGGACCCCCATGGGCAATCTGCCGGACTTCCTTCCCGGCGAGATCCCAGATCCGGAGGCTGCCGTCCTCGCTGGCGGAGAGAAGCTGGGTCCCGTTTTCGCCGAGGGCAGAGAGAGCGATCACCTTGGCCGGGGCCTTCCACTCCGCAGGAGCGGGTGCCTGGGCCAGTTCCTCCGCAGGGAGGTCAAAATGGGAGCTGGCAATGATGCGAATGACACCATCGGCGCATCCCACCGCGAGCTTGGCTCCTTTTTCGAGAAGGGCGAGACTGAGGGCCTCTGAAGGGAGCGTGATCCTGGGCGACTTGGTGGCGTCTTCCAGGTTGACGCGCACCACCGTCTTGTCGTCAGAAGCGCTGAAGAGTTGCTTGCCATCAGCGGAATAGAGCAGGGCCCGCACCGCGGCGTTGTGAACCTTGAGCGAAGGCAGGTCTTCCGGGGCGGAGAGGGACTGGATCCCGAGGTTTCCCTTGCTGTCACCGGCTGCCACCCGAATGCCGTCGGGACTGGTGGTAAGCACGGTGGCGGCCTCGGGTAGCTTGTGTTTTACGATCACGCCCGGGGAGATCGTGCGCTCCCACAGCTTGACCGAGCGATAGCCTCCCGAGGCCAGAATTCCATGACGGTTGAAGGCGAGGGTGTGCACGAGGTCGCGGTGGGCCGTGCCGGGGGTTCCGGCAGGGTCGACCAGTTCTCCATCAAGCTGACCGGTCCGCAGGTCGTAGACGTGGATCCGGTTCCCGTTTCCGGTGGCTGCGAAGCGGGAGTTTTCCGAGACCGCCACCGCGTAGCTGGAATGCACCCCGTCGAGGGGTTCCCACTCGGTAGGTCCCGCCAGGACGGAAGCCGCCGTGCCCTTGCCGCCCTGTTCGATCCAGAGCTTGAGTAGGGCCAGTTCATCGGGGTTGAGGTTGACGGCATTCGACTTGTTCTTGGCTGGCGGCATGAACTCGTCCTCAAGATGCGCGGCGGTAAGGAATACGAGACTCTCGGTGGGTTTTCCAGGAACGAGAGCCGGGCCGCTGTCTCCGCCGGTGAGCATCGCCTGGGGCGATTCCAGGTTGAGGTCCGCCTTGGCCTTTTTCTGGTTGTGGCAGGCGAAGCAGTTTTTCCGGAGGAAGGGAACAACCTCAGTGGCGAAGTCGACCGGGGTGTCGCGTTTCAGTTCGGCCACGGGGAGCTCCTCCCCGGCTCGTAGAGCAGGGCCGGTGGCAAGGAGAAGGAGGGTGAGGAGGGATGCGCGTGGACGGGAGGAGATCATTTTCCGGGCTCTTTCGGCGGGGGAGGTTTCACCACCACCGTGATGAGTTTCGAGTGGGTTGCGTGCTTGCGATCTTTCTCCTTGGCCTGGTCATTGGCCTGCTTGAGACGGTCCGAGGCGATCTTTTTCGCCGCGCCTGCCCGCTTGACTTTTTCCTCCGCATCCTTGGCCATCTTCTCGGCTTCCTGGAGCTGGGTCTTTTTCTCCGCCACGGCCTTTTCAAGGGCCGCCCTGGCGTCGTCAGAAGCGGCTCCGAGATTCTTCTCGGCTTCCTGCAGGGCCTTGCGCACGGGCTCGATGGCAGCCTTGGCCCGGGCGGCTTCCTCCTGGGCGGTTTTTTCCAACCCGGCGATGCGGGCTTCCTGGTTCCGGGCAATCTCGATCGCGGAGAGGTTGTGGCGATATTTGATGGTGCCACTGCCGCGCAGGCTGAAAGTCCATTCCCCGGGTTCGACCTTGAATTCGTTGCTCCTGGCGAAGGTGAGGGCCAGCTTTCCCTCTCCCGCATCCTGCTTAAGCTTGACTGAGGGAGGTTTGGAGTGGGGAAGACCGGACACCGCAATGGTGAAGTCGCCTTTCAAGCCCATTGCCTTCTCGAGCTTGAAGGGGATTTCCACTTTCCCCCCCAGTTCGATCTCGTAGCGATCCTGGGCAGGCTGGATGATGATGGGTTCCTTCTCTTCCGCGCTCACCGAGAGGGGGAGTTGCTGGGAGAGGCGCGCCCGGGTGAATTCGGTGTCCCAGTTTCCAATCGACCAGGAAATGGTTCCCGCTCTTGCGGTTCGCTCGATCTCGCCGGACCGGCCTGTAACCGTCACTAATCCCTGCCAGGTGGCTGCTTCCATGCTGCCGTGAAGCACGAGAGTGGCGGTGTCCCGGTCGGAGGGCAGGATGACGGGGGGACAGCTGACACCGGGGGGAAGCCCCGCCACCGAGAGCTTGATGGAATCCCTGAATCCATTTCGGCGCATGGAGAAGACACGAAGAAGGGTCGTGCCGCCCTGCCGGATCAGTGCAGCTTGCCGGGAAACTCCCTTGGCGGCCTTGTCCGAGGCGGTGTACCAGGGCGTAACCACCAGATCGAAGTCGGGAGCGACCGGACGGATGATCAGGCGATAGAGGGCGTGGCTACCACCCCGGCCGGTATAATCGTGCAGGCGGAGGCGATACCTGCCGTCGGCGGGGGGATTGAGAAGCAAGGCGCAATCACGGTTTCGGATCGGGAAGGTCTTCCCTCCGGGGGTGCCACCGGAGTCGTCGTTACTTGCGATTTCCTTGAATTGTTCGACCCCCTTGTCGTTCACCGTGATCTGGTCGATCCACAGGACGGGATCGGATTTTGTCCGGATCCGGGTGGCGAGGCATTCGATCCAGAGCGGTTGGTCTTTCCGGGCATCGAAACGATAGTGATCGAGGTCTCCCTTGGTTTCGAAGCGCCCGTGCGTTTCGCACGGGACGGGGATCTCCTGCTCCTGGCCTTCCTCACCCCGGATAACAGGTGCGGCAGCGAAACCGATGCGAACGGGATTCGACTTCTTGCCATTCGCCTCCAGACGCCAGGTCATGCCCGCTACAAGCGAGGTGTGAACCGGTCCCGCAATCAGTTCGGGAGTTCCGTGCCCGTTGACTGGGATGTCGACCTCGATGCTCTCCAGTTCCTCCGGTCCCAGGCGCACTCCTTCACCCGTGCTGCCTCCGGGGAGATTACGGCCGTAGATTTTGAATTTTCCCGTGGTACCGGGGGCGCCGGCGGGAGGGTCAATGAAGTCGATGTGGGGAGCGTCGCTTGCGCTCACCCGGTAGGGATACTGCGCTCCGCCGGCAAAGGTGAAGTCGTGAACACGGAGGAGATAGGTGTCGTCTCCGGGCGCGGTGAAATCGAGAAGGGGATCACGGCCGATCGTATCGCGGTTGCGCTTGTGCTCGTGGCCGCTGCTGTCCGCGATGGAAATGGTGCTGTCCATCCGCGAGTCGATGACCTCGGCATCACAGCGGATGATGACCCGTTGCCCCTGCTTGAGATCAAGTTTGTAGTGGTCCACTGCGGAGGCGTCGGCGTGGCCATTGATAACGGTGTTGAGGGGAAGGTCCTCCGCGGATTCGGGCGAATGGTTGGTCTGATGGATCTTCTCGGGCATGGTGCCCACTGCGAAGGCGCGCGGGGCGGTCAGGCCGAGGCGTGTCCGGGCCGTGACTTCGTAGACCCCGGGGGGCACATCGGGCGCGACGGATACGCGGTAGTTCACGGGTTTGTGACCTGCGGGATAAAATTCGGTGGCTTCCACCGGGATCTGCGCGCACGTGATGCCGGGATGAGAGAAGAGGAGCCCGGTGGCTTCTCCGAGGTCGGCTCCGCCGATGGTCACTTCTACCGTCTGTCCGATCTGGGCACCCTGCGGGAAAATGGTCTGCAGGTCAGGCTGGGGAAGCTGGGCGGAGGCAAGGGGCATCCCGAAAATCGTGTACGCGGCAAGCAGGATCCGCGCTCTGTACCGTGAGCAGGTCACACCGGATTACAGTTAGTGGTTAAAGAGGAACTCCTTGGTGTTGAGGAGTGCCCAGATAAGATCCTCATAGGGTTCGCGCTCCACCGTCTCGGGCGTTTTGGGTTTCTTCTTCTCCTCCTCGCTTAGGGTCGCGGGATCAGGGGGCGTTCGCTTGCGGTTGAGGTAGTCGAGCCCGATGGCCAGTTCTTCCGGACCGGGGGGCCGAGAAAATGCCCGGCGATAAAGTTCACTGATGCGGGCTTCGTCGTTGCTCTCCTTGTCCTTCACGAGGAGGGCAGCGCGTGCGTCGTTGGAGGCCAGTTTGTTGCGAATGTTGGTGGAATTCACCAGATGCAGGGCCTGGGCCAGGTTGACATCATCCGCCCGCTCACACTCACAGGCGCTGTTCATGTCGGGACGGCCGAAGACGGAGAGGAAGTAGGACTCCTTGGTGAACTGGTCATCGGGCAGTTGCACCGCACGCACTCCCTGGGGTTGCCCATTGAACTTCTCCTTCGAGTTGGTGACGGCATTGATTCCGTCGAGGAGGATCTCAGCGGGAAGGCGACGAGGGTAGAAGCGTGAGTAGTTCTGCCGGTCCCCGATGTTGTGTTCATTCGGAATGGCGCTGAGTTGATAGGTCTTACTGTTGCAGATGGTGCGGATCAGGGCCTTCAGGTCATAGCCGCTCTCGACGAAGTTCCGGGCGAGGTCATCGAGCAGGGCGGGATGGGTTGGTGGATTGGTGACCCGCATGTCATCCTCGGGATCGACGAGTCCGCGGCCGAAGAAGTGTTTCCAGTAGCGGTTGACCAGCATCCTGGCGAAGAAGGGGTTCTTCTCGTTGGTCATCCAGTCTGCCAGCGAATCACGTGGATCCTGGTGCTGAGTCAACTCGATTTCTGCCTCCCCGAGGGGTTTGGGAGCAAGAGATCGTCCACTGCGGGGGTTTTGCGCGCTGGCCTTTCCGGTCTTGTTGAAGATGATTTCCTCTCCCGGTTGGGTGCCTGGCTTGCGTCCCACCTTGGAGAAGAAGGCCTGGAAGCCATAGTAGTCGTCCTGACTCCACTTCTCGTAGGGATGGTGGTGGCACTGTGCGCACTGCAGGCGTTGTCCAAGGAAGATCTGGGCCACATCCTGCAGCTGTTCCTTACTGTCCTTGACGGTGCGATACCAGATCACTGGCGGGTTTTCTCCGACTTCGCCGGAAGCCGCCACGAACTCCTTCACGAACTTGTGATAGGGACGGTTCTGGTGTAGGGCATCCCGGATCCAGGAGTGGAAGGCGAAGCTGCCGCGTGCGTGGTGGGCGGAGGTCCGCTTGTTGCGAAGAATGGCTGCCCACTTGCCCGCGAAGTAGTCGGCATAGTCAGTGCCGACAAGGAGTTGGTCGATCTTGCGAGCGCGTTTGTCGGCATCCTTTTCTGTCAGGAAGCTGTCGGTCTCCTCAAGGCTGGGAAAGCGTCCGGCGATGTCGATCGTCACGCGCCGCAGGAAGGTGGCATCGTCGCTGAGCAGGGATGGGGGAAGACCGAGGGTAAGCAACTTGGCGAAGATGCGTTCGTCCACCAGATTGGCGGGCGTGGGGAGATTGTCGACCGGGGCCCCGAGCGGAATGGTGGCGCGGAAGACGCCCACGTGTTCCTGGAAACGAATCATGATCGAAGTGCTTCCTGGCCGTTCATGCATGGTCACCAGTCCCTGGCCGTTCACCGTGGCCATCTCCTCGTCGTTGGTTTCGTACTGGGCAATGCGGGTGACGTCCCTGGTGGATCCGTCGCTGAAGTGGGCTACTACCCGGAGTTGCTGGACCGCCTTCGCATGGGTGAGGCGCTCCTGCGGTTCGACCACGAGTTGCTGCACGGAGGGGTCGTTCTCCGGTCTGTAGGGGAGGCCCTGGCGGATCCAGCGCACGACGGTCCGGTAGTCGTCGTTGTCCCTGCTCAGGCGCGATCCACCCTCGTGGGGGAGTTCCCCGCTGCCCTTGAGGAGAAGGAGGCTGTGCCGGGGGGAGGCCCTGAAGATGCGTCGTCCACGTGCTTCCTGCACGAGGTATTCATGATCGTCCTCCGGTTCGTACCCGAGGAGGGAAAGTCTGAAGCCGTTCTGGCCCTCAGCCTTTCCGTGACACCCTCCGCTATTGCAACCATGGCGAGTGAAAATAGGGACCACTTCATTGGGGAAACTGATGGGAATGACTTCTCCGGCCCGGCTCACCTGCACCTGGCGGGTGAGCGAGGCGCCCTCGTAGCTGGCCGTGATGGTGGCTTCGCCATCCGCAATGACCCGGAGGAGACCATCTCCCTCAACCTTGACCACTCCTGCCGGTTCAACAGAGTAACTGGCCAGGGCAGTGGCATCCAAGTCGTTCACTTCATTGTGACGGGCGGTGAGCACCAGCTGATGGAGGGCGTGCGGACCGGTCATCGTGATCCCGTGCTCGCTGCTCCAGGAAAGAGCGGGAGGAGCCGGTGGAGGAGCAGCGGACGATGAAAGATCTGCTTCAGGGGCCGCAGGCGTGGTCTCCGGGGCGGCGTCCTGCGCGTTGCTGTCTATTGTTGCTGCTGCGAGCAGGAGGCTGCAGCACAGAGTGGTGATTTGTTTCACAGTGGGGCTGGAGGGCTATCCGACGAGTTCAGGCATCGGGGCGTGCTCGCTTTCCACAAGGTAGCGTGGACGCCCGGAGAGGTCATTGATGGTGGTGCGCCGGGCGTCGATGCCCAGACAGTGATAGAGAGTGGAAAACACTTCGGGGAATTCCACGGGGCGATCGTCGGCCTCTCCCCCGTCGCGAGTGGTGGAACCGATGATCTGCCCGTGATTCATGCCACCGCCAGCCAGGAGGGCAGTGGAGACCTTGGGCCAGTGATCCCGCCCGGCGTCCTTGTTGATCTTGGGAGTGCGTCCAAACTCACCCCAGACCACCACGCTGACATCCTTTTCCATTCCACGGTCGTGCAGGTCCTGGACCAGGGCGGTAATGCCCTGGTCGAGCAGGGGGAAGTCCTCGCGGCCCCGCTTGAAGTTTCCACCGTGCCAGTCCCAGCGGCTGAAACCGAGAGTGACGCAGCGGGCACCGGCCTCCACCAGGCGCCGGGCCATGAGGAACTGGTCGAGCCGTTTCCAGGGACCGTCCGCGGTGAGTTTTTCGGTTCCCTTGCCGTAGCGTTCCACGATTCCGGGATCTTCCGCGCTGAGATCGAACGCCTTTGCAAGGCGACTCGAGGTGAGGACCCCGAAGGCCTGTTCGGTGAAGGTGTCCATCCCCTCCATCGCGCCGGAGCCATCGATCTCACGGCGGAACCTGTCGAAGGAGTTGAGGAGGGACTTGCGATCCGCGAGGCGTTCGATGCTGATGTCCTTGAGGACCATGTCTTCCTTGCCGCCTCCGCGGAAGGGAGAAAAGGCTGCGTGAGAGGGTCCGAGAAAGCCGGGCTTACCCGGATCGCCCCACTGATCGTGTCCGCACTTCGGGGACAGTCCGAGGAAGGAGGGAACCCCCGGGGTGACCTGTCCTCCCAGCTTGGAGAGAACGGAACCAATGCTGGGCCAGCCACCTGGAGGCTGCGGCCCCTGGGGCTTGTGCCCAGTCAGACATTGAACTGCATCATGGCCACCACCAGCTCCAACCATCGAGCGGATCACGGAGAACTTGTCCATCATCCGGGCCATCTGGGGGAACAGTTCGCAGATCTGGATACCGGGAACATTGGTCGAGATTGGTTTGAACTCTCCCCGGATCCCCGAGGGAGCCTCCATCTTAAGATCCCACATGTCCTGGTGGGGCGGGCCGCCTGCCAGGAAGATCATGATGACGGCCTTGTGATCGAGTGGTTTGCTTTGCGTCCTGGATCCGGCCTGCAGGATTTGCGGCAGGGTCGCGCCTCCCAGTCCGAGTGCTCCTATTCTGAGAAACCCCCGGCGAGTCATCCCGTCGCAGAAGGCTTCTCCCTTTGTTCCGGTAATCGTCAGCATGGCAGAGAGAATTTCCTGATCTATTAAAGTCTAGTTTACTCAATTAGAAAGCTGTGGCTATCGCCAATCGCCTGAGGTTATTCACGTTAGCACGTGTTCAGATGAACTCCATTCCGGTGAGCTGCGTCTCAGGTTGTGAGAGTGGTGGCGCTCCCACCGGGGCAGAGTTGAAATCCCATGGGTGAGGTGGCAGATGTGTCCTGGCGGGGCCCCAGGAGATGCTCCTCCTTCACTGACCGGGTTCAGGAGGCACTTCGTAATGATAGATCGGGGCTTTCAGGCCCTCTCCAACAGTGAAGTAACTCCGGCCATCCGCAGAAAAGGCGATTGCTTCGCCCTGTGGTTCGTGACGAACGGGGATACGGTGAGCCGGCATCCCGAAAACCTGAGCCAGGGGGGTGTCTTTCCTTTCCCGGTTCCAGAGGAGCGCCTTGACCTGTCGGTGAGGGGAGTGGGCGCGCAGGAGAATCATGCGGCCATCCGGTGAAATGTCCCCGCCCTTGATCTCGGCCGGAGCGGGGAAACTCTCCACCAGTTCCAGTGTCCGGATCGTCCCGGGTTTGTGCGGGGCGGGGGAGCGAAAGACGAAGGAGGTTCCTTTCTCCCTGGCGTTGCGATCCCTGCTTACGAAGTAAAGGTCACCGGTAAGCGGATCGACCAGCAGGGTTTCGCATTCGTGGGGACTGCTAGGAAAGCGGAAGGACAGGGTCTCTACTTTCTTCAGCGACCGCGTGTTGGCGGGGCTTTCCGCATCAAGGAGGGGTTCCGGGACGCGGTAGACGGTGATTATCCTGCGGATCAGGTTGTTGTTTCCGGTATCAGCGATGTAAAGATAGTCGGTTCTGGGCGCCGGTCCCGGTCCGATCGCGATGTCCTCCCAGTCGGTGGCCCGGGCACCGACGAGTGGAAAAACACCGAGATGAGTGCCGTCTGTCTTCAGAGCGAAGACCCGGGCGATGCCTCCCGAATCGTTGTGGGCCCAAATGACGCCCGGGTTGCGTCGACTCAACACGATGCCTGAGATTTCGGTGAGATTCTCGTGCTGCACACGACCGGTCCTGGTGCCCGCTCGGCCCAACGTCCCGAAGCCGGAGGTTTCAAGGAACCACCACCCCACGCTGGCTCCCAGGAGAACGAGAAGGAGCAGGAAGAAGCGGTCGTTTCTCAGTCTCCTGCCAACGAATCGGCCATGTTTGTCCAATTTCATGGGGATCCGGTTTGCATCTTCTCGGTTTGATCAGTTGGCCCGGGGGGATTATGCTCTCCCCGGATAGTAGCACAACCTGTCGATACTCATGGCCACGTATGTTTACGAAACGATCCCGGATAATCCCGATGAAAAGCCCCGTCGCTTCGAGGTGCAGCAGAAGATGACTGATGAACCACTCACTCACGATCCCGAAAGCGGCCTCCCGGTCAAGCGCGTCATCACGGGGGGGTCAGGTATCGTGACTCACGGAACGAGCATTCTCTCCATGCGTTCCCGGGGGTCGAAGTAGTGAAGGGCATTTTCAAAATGGGGATCGGCTGGGTCAAGCGATTCAATGTGCTGGCCTGACCGCAAAATCATCACAAGAAGCAGGATGACCAGAGGAGATTCCAGGGTGCCGGGAAAAACTCCCCCGCAATCCGGACTGACAAGCGGGTTGTCCTGTTGTATCACGAACAGATCCGTAGGACTCGTGCCCGTCATGCCTCGATTGCTTTCCATTTGTTCCGCCACCGTGGTGGCGACCTGGTTGATGCTCCCACTTGCTGCTGCGGTAGAAGTGGCCCCCCGTCAGATTCCGCCTGCGGTTTCCCGCAAGATTGATTTTGCCGAGGAGGTTAAACCCATCCTGGCCCGTAGCTGCACCAAGTGCCATGCGAATGGGAAGCGCAAGGGGGGATTCAATATCGATCACATCCACACCTTCGTGGGAGGAGGCGATAGTGGACCGGCGGTGGCTGCGGGGAAGGGTGCGGAGAGTCTCCTCATCGAACTGCTTCTCAGTAATGATCCTGATGAGCGGATGCCGGTCAAGGGGGACCCGCTGAGTCTGGAGGAGGTTGCCATCATGCGGACCTGGATCGATCAGGGCATGAAATGGGAGAAGGGGTTCACCTTTGCCAAGTTCCGTAATGCCCCCGTAGCTCCCCGCAAGGTTGAACTTCCGCCGGGACCGGAGGTGAATCCGATCGACCGCCTGTTGTCTCCCTATTACCGGAAGGAGAAGGTTGCGGAGATCGCGGCGGTGAGCGATGCCGTTTTCGGGCGCCGGGTTTTTCTGGATGTTCTCGGACTGCTGCCCACCCCGGTCGAACTGGAGGCTTTCAAGGGTGACAGGCGATCTGACAAGCGAACCCGTTTGGTGGGGGATCTCCTCGCTGACAGGGAACACTACGCGGAGCACTGGGTGACGTTTTGGAACGACAGCCTCCGCAACAGCTACACCCGTCAGTATCATGGAGGAGGCGGGAAGCCGATCACCGGCTGGCTGAAAGCCGCACTCTCCGAGAACAAGCCCTATGACCAGTTTGTAAGGGAGTTGATCAGTCCGGTGGGAGGGTCCGACGGATTCATCAAGGGGGTTGCCTGGCGGGGCACGGTCAATGCCTCCCAGGTCACGGAGATGCAGGCTGCCCAGAATGTGGCCCAGGTGTTCATGGGCCTGAATATCAAGTGCGCGTCCTGCCACGATTCATTCATCAATGACTGGACTCTCAAGCAGACGTATTCCTTTGCGGCGATATTTGCCGGAGGTCCCCTCGACATTCATCGTTGTGACAAACCAACCGGGGAGAAGGCGGATCCGGCCTTTCTTTATCCGGAGCTGGGCAGGATAGATCCTGCTGCGCCGCCGGAGAAACGCATCGAGCAACTGGCGGGAATCATGACCTCTCCGAAGAACGGGCGGATGGCCCGGACCATGGTCAATCGTCTCTGGGCCATCTTCTTCGGACATGGACTGGTTGAACCGGTTGATGAAATGGACAATCCGACCTGGAACCAGGATCTCCTGGACTGGCTGGCAGTGGATTTTGCGGAACACGGATATGACCTGAAGCACACCATGAACCTGCTTCTCACTTCGAAGGCTTATCAGCGACCCTCTGTTGCCCTTGACCCGGATGCAGAAGATTTTGTCTTTCGCGGTCCGGTGGTGCGGCGAATGTCCGCCGAGCAGTTTCTTGACGGGTTGGATCAGGTGGTCCTGGCGGCCAGTGATAAAACCGCGGGGAAGGACCCGGGTGATGCCGATCCTCCGGCTACTGCGCGGGGCACGGGGCGAAAGCGCGCCGGGTCGCGCAACCTGGATCGGCTCATGCGAACCCTTGGGAGACCGAAGCGGGACGTGGTTGTTACCCGCCGGGAATCCAGCGCCACCACTGCGCAGTTCATCGAGTTGTCCAATGGCAGGTCCGTTGCAGACCTGGTCGCTCGGGGAGGAAAGGAGTGGTTGGATTCAGGGAGGATGCCGGAAGTCCTGGTAGCTGATCTTTTCGCGAGTTCGTTCGGGCGAGCGCCCTCGAACGGAGAACTGAAATCCTCTCTGGGCGTGGTAGGAAGTCCCGCAAGCGCCAGGGGGATCGAGGATTTGCTGTGGATGCTCGTCATGCATCCGGAATTCCAGTTAATTCAATAAACGCATAGTGTACGAAACAAGCGAGATGAGTAATCCAACCAACCGCCGCGACTTTCTTTCCTCCGCCTCGGCTGCCACCCTCGGTGCGCTGGCGGCCGGTTATCCTTCCGCTACCGCTGCGGCCAGGGCCAAGGCTGGCTCACTCAATTCCACTGCCGATACCGTGATCGTGCTCTGGATGGGTGGTGGAATGGCCAGCACGGACACTTTTGATCCGAAACGGTACGTTCCCTACGAAAAAGGTCTCGATCCAAAGAGAGTCCTTTCGACCTTCCCGGCAGTCGACACCGTGGTTGATGGCCTTCAGTTCACCGAGGGCCTGGAAAAGATCGGCAAGGTCATGGACCGCGGTACGCTCATCAAGACCTACCGCGCCGCCGATCTGGGGTTCATTCTTCACAGCCGTCACCAGTATCACTGGCATACGGCCTACGAACCGCCCCTCACGGTGGCTGCTCCGCATATCGGATCGTGGGTCTCCCGGACCCTCGGACCGCTTAATCCGGATCTCCCCGCCTTCATCGACATCGGCCAAACCTTTGACGGTGGAGAAAAGGAGTCCCTTAAGGCCTTTCATACGGCCGGGTTCCTGGGCAGCGAGTTTGGGCCCTTTTTCCTGGTGGAACCTGACCAGGCGGTAGAGGCGGTCAAGCCACCCCCGGGAATGAGCGACGAACGTTTTGCCAAGCGTTACCAAGCCTACAAGAAGCTTCTGGCCGACAGTCCGATCCAGCAGCACGGGTCCGGGCACCAGCGTGATTCCCTTCTCAAGTCGATTGATAATGCGCACCGGTTGCTTTCCAGTCCCAAGGCACGCAAGGCCTTCGATCTGAGCCTGGAGCCGAAGGAGAGTTATGACACCTACAAGGGAGGAGGACGTTTTGGACTGGGCTGTCTCCTCGCCCGTCGTCTCACCGAGGCCGGTGCGCGCTTCATCGAGGTGACTCACGGGTATTACCCGTTCAAGTACTGGGATACCCACGACAACGGGCATACCCGCATGAAGGAACTCAAGCAGATGATTGATGCGCCGATTGCTCAGTTGGTGCTCGACCTGGAGGAGCGCAAGCTTCTCGACCGTACCCTCATCGTGGTAGCCAGTGAGTTCAGTCGCGACATGATGATGGAGGGTAAGCCCGAGAAAAGGGTCAAGGACCAGGTGAACGTCCCTCCCAGGATCGATGGCCTCCAACACTACGGCATGCATCGTCACTTTACCGGTGCAGGAAGTGTTCTCCTCTTTGGCGGTGGTGTGAAGAAGGGATTCGTCTACGGGGAAACAGCAGATGAGCGTCCCTGCACGACGGTGAAGGACCCGGTCACCACCCAGCAACTGCACGCCAGTATTTACCGGGCTCTGGGGATCTCCCATGACCACCATTATGCCGTTGAGCAGCGTCCCTTCTACGTTACTCCGGACGGGGTGACCGAGCCGGTCATGGAGTTGTTCGGGTAGCTTCTGGATTGTTGCGCCATAAACCCCTTGAAGTGGTCATGCATCTTCCTACCGTGACTCCCATCATGCTTAAGAAATCCTTGCTCGCCCTCCTCGCGTCCCTGCTCCTGCCCACCCTGACCTGTGCAGGAGAGAAAGAAGAGGAGCTTTATTCCAATGGGGTCATCGATCTTGGTCTTGTTGTCCGGGACCTCGACAAATCGGCCAAGTTTTACACCGAGGTAGTGGGGTTGAAGGAAGTCAATGGCTTCAAGGTTCCCGGGAAGGTGACCGGGGATTTCGGTCTTACCGACAACCAGGATGTCACGGCACGGGTTTTTGTTGCCTTGGATGCCGGGGGTAAACCCTCCTCGAAAATCAAGATGATGGCCTTTCCCAAGGCGCAGGGTAAGGCCCCGGACCAGGAATTCATTCACAGCACCCTCGGCGTCTCCTACCTCACCCTCTTCGTGACCGACATGGATGCCATGATGGTACGCCTGAAAAAGGCCGGGGTGAAGACTCTCGGGAAAACCCCGGCGCCCATCGGGGGAGCCAATCGCCTGACCGTGTTTCGTGATCCCGACGGGAACTTCATTGAGCTCATTGGTCCCTCCGGGAAGGGTGGGTAGCCCCGGGTGCTTCTTGTCCGGAGTCCTCGCCCCCTTCCGGAGGGAGGATTCGAGTCGTCCCTCAGAGCTGAGTCCCCGGTCATTCCGGCAGGGCGAAAGCGACCAGCATTCCCCCGCGGGGGCGGTTTGATTTACCGCCTCCGGCAGAGATGACCACGAACTGGCGTCCATTCACCATGTAAGTGCTGGGGGTGGCATTGCCTCCGAAGGGGAGCTTGGCTTTCCAGAGCAGTTTCCCGGTGTCCTTGTCGAAGGCCCGGAAGGTTTCATCGGCGGTTGCTCCGATAAAGATGACCCCTCCGGCGGTCACCACCGGGCCTCCGTAGTTCTCGGTTCCGGTGGGAGAAATTCCACGCTTGGTGAGTTCAGGATACTCGCCGAGGACAACCTTCCACTTGATCTCACCGGTATTGAGGTCGACAGCATTGAGGGTGCCCCAGGGTGGCTTGATGGCAGGGTAGCCCTCCGGGTCGAGGTAGCGCCGGAATCCTCCGAAGGCATAGGAGGGCTGGGAGGACTTTTCCTTCTTCTGTCCGGCGCGTGGGGGGACGTTGAGAACATAGTCGAGGATAGCCTTGCGCTTGTTCTCCGGCATGGAAGCGTAGGGGGGCATGCGCCCCGCTCCGTCGCGGGTGATTTTTTCAATTTCGGCGCGGGATTTCCGCTTGCTGATATCAAGAAGGGGAGGGAAGCCGGCGGCCACGTTGCCCTTGCGATCGACTCCGTGGCAGGCGCTGCAGTTGATCAGATAGTCACGTTCGCCGCCAGCGAGGCCGGAGCCGTCCGCGCGTCTGGTTTCAATCATCTGCATGATCCATGGCATTTCGTTGATGTTGACGTAGTAGATGCCGTTCGGATCAGCCGCCCCGCCTCCCCATTCCATTCCTCCATCATAACCCGGAAACATGATGGTCTCCTTCAAGCTGGGGGCGGGGAAGGGGCCGAAGTTCGGGGACGCGCGGATGCGATCAAGGGTCAACTGGTGAGTGGCGGGAGAGATGTTGGAGGCGTCAGCTTCGGTATAGCGCTGGCGCATGAGGGGTGCGGGCCTGGTGGGGAAGGGCTGGGTGGGCCAGGCTTTCTCTCCCACGAGGTCGGATTGGGGAACAGGACGTTCCTCGATGGGCCAGAGGGGTTCCCCGGTGACACGGTTGAATGCGAACAGGAGTCCGTGTTTCGTCCCCTGGGCTACGGCATCAATCTTTTTACCATCGTGGGTGACGGTCAGGAGGACTGGGGGGCAGGCGAGGTCCTTGTCGAGCAGGTCGTGATGGACGATCTGGAAGTGCCAGATCCGTTTGCCGGTGGCGGCATCAAGGGCGAGCAGGCAGTTGGCAAAGAGGTTCATGCCGTGACGTTTGCCACCGTAGAAGTCGGGCTCGGCGGTCTTGGTGGCGACATAGACGATCCCTCGTTTCTCATCGAGTGACTGACCGCACCAGGGCATGGTGCCAGTGGCGGTCTTCCAGGCATCCCCGGGCCAGGTTTCATGACCGAACTCTCCGGGGCGGGGGATGAGGTTGAAGATCCAGCGGCGCTTCCCGGTCCGCACATCGTAGGCGCGGACCGCCCCCACTCCTCCAACTCCGCCCACGATGACCAGATCCCGGTAGATCACGCCCGGGGTGTTGAGTCCTGATCCGAGTGCGATCGATCCGTTGTCGCCGAACTCGCGGATGGTCTTTCCAGTGTCGGGGTCGACCGCGAAAAGGTGCCCTTTCACGCCCGTGAGAAGTCTTCTTTCACCGCCCTGTTCGTTTTCCCAGTAAACCAGTCCGCGCTGCCGTTGCCGCCCGCGGCCGGTCTTCTCCTGTCCCGGATCCCATTTCCAGAGGGGGGTTCCGGTGGCGGCATTGAGAGCCACGATCTCGCGGGTCGCGATGGGTGTGTAGAGAACGCCGCGCAGGATGAGATTGTTGGCCTGGTACTCCGCCTTTTGACCGGTGTCGTAACTCCAGGCCATCTTCAGGGCCTTTACACTCCCGCGGTTGATCTGTGCAAGGGGCGAATAGAGATTGCGTTCCTTGCCGCCAAGGTAGACGGGCCAGTCAACGGACTTGGGCTCGGCCGCGATGGAGATTGTCCAGATGAGGGCCGAAAAGGGGATGAGGACGACAGGGAGACGGGTCTTCACTGGGGACAGTCTAGAGAGGATACGGGGGAGAGGAGAATCCATTTCGTGGAGATTTACAGAGAAGGGGCCCCACTCGCGGGGATTTTCCACTTCTGCCCGGAGGAGCGATGCCCTAGAGATTCTCAGGCATGGTTTACCCATCAGGAATTTCGATCTGGCTCCACGCAGTCCGGTTGGCAGTGAGATTCTCGATGATCTCTGGAATAATCCGGAGCCCGGGTTGGACCCGGGTTGCCGGCATCCGTGGAGGGTATGAGTTTTTCTAGGGCGAGCGGTCCACCTGCCAGGGTGACTGGATCGATTCGCGGAGGGACTGTCCCGCAGTTCGTCATTCCGTTCCTGTGGACGTCCTTCCTCGTTTTCGGTCCCACGGGTGGCGCGCAGGACGTGGTCATCCCGGAAACAGTGGTGACGGCCGAACGCAGGTTGAGTGGAGATCCTGCCGTTGCTTCCTGGTCCGGGGATGAGATTTCCGCGGGGTCTCCCCGGACCATTGATGAACTTCTGGCGAATGATCCATCCTTCTCGCTTTATCGGCGGCAGTCAGCGGTCTTTGGGCACCCTACTTCGGCGGGGGTGAGCCTGCGGGGTACGGGAGCGACCGCGACCGCGCGGACACTGGTGCTGCGCGACGGGATTCCCCAGAACGATCCCTTCGGGGGCTGGATTTCCTGGGCGCGATACAATCCTGAACTGCTCTCCTCGGTGCGGATTGTCCCGGCAGCACAGGCGGCGGTCTGGGGGAATCAGAGTCCAGCCGGGATCGTGCGCCTCACGAGCAGGGAACTGGTGGAGAACCGGACCAGCCTGCAGTTCACGGGAGGAACTCACGAGACACTCGGATTCACGATGGTGAGTGACCTGATCTCCGATGACTCCAGGGTCGCCGCCCAGGTTGCCGCCTTCACCCTGCAGTCGGATGGGTTCCACGGATTGCAGAAGAGTCAGCGCGGGGCAGTGGATCGACCGCTTGAGCTTGTGACGAACGGTGCGGAATTGCGCCTGGTGTGGCGCCCTGCAGATGATCTTACCATCGAACCGTCGTTGTCCTACTACGACGAGGAACGAGGGAACGGTACGAATCTTTCACGCAATGCCACTGCGGCTCTTGATCTCTCGCTTCGGGTAACCAAGGAAGTTCCCTCCCGGACCTGGCAGATAGCGGCCTATTATCAGCGCCGCGACTTTGAAGCACTCTTCTCGTCAGTCGATGCAACGCGTAGCAGGGAAGCGCCCGCCCTGGATCAGTTTGATGTACCGGGAGAGGGGATGGGTGGGGGAGTGACTGCCACCCTGCACCTGCCAGAGGGGGTCGATGTGATTCTGGGCGCGGACCTGAGATACATGAACGGAGAAACCAACGAGCGGGCAGGATTTGTGGATGGGGCCTTTCTGCGTCGTCGCCGGGCGGGTGGAGAGCAGTTTGTGGGAGGGTTCTTTGCCCGGGCGGCCTGGGAAACGGATGCGGGAGTATCACTCGAGGGCAGTGCCCGGTTCGATCGATGGGCTTTCCGGAATGGAGGGCGAGTCGAACAGAGGCCCGTCACAGGTGTGCTCCTGCGCGACCTGAAGTTCGGCGATCGTGACGGGAGCGCTCCTTCCCTGAGTGGTGCCATCGGTTACCGGTTCTCGGAGTCGGTTCGTGCCCGGGCATCGGCCGGGACGGCTTTCCGCCTTCCTTCGATCAACGAACTTTACCGTCCTTTTCGTGTTAGAAGTGACATCACGGAAGCAAATGCAGGCCTTGATCCGGAACGCTACTACACCGTGGATGCAGGGATCGAGTGGGCGCCTTCGAAGAGATTTTCATGCGACCTCAACATCTTCCACCACTGGATTCAGGATGCCATTGCCAACGTCCCCGTCCCCGATCCGGTCGAAGCGGAGGCGATAGCCGGTTTTGTGCCTCCGGGGGGAACAGTGGCACAGCGACGCAATGTGGAGGAGGCGCGCGTGTGGGGGATGGAGGGCCGGGGGCGCTGGCAGGTCTCCTCACGCTGTAGCTTGAGTCTGCGCTACCTGCTCTCACAATCCGAGTTCACCAGGTCGCCCGGTCAGCCCCTGTTGAAGGGAAAGGGCTTTCCACAGAGTCCGACACACCGCCTGGTGGCCGGGGTCGAGGGTGATCCTTTCCAACGCGTGCATCTCTTTGCAGAGTTCGAATTCGGGAGCGGTCAATACGATGACGTGCTGGAAGAGCGCCGTCTCGACTCATGGTGGACGGCGAGACTTGGCGGGCGGTTGGAAGTGACTGATGCGCTGACCATGCAGGTCCGTGTTGAGAACCTCTTTGATGAGAAGATCGACACTGGATTGAGCAATTCCGGGCTGCGGTCAACCGGCCTTCCGCGTTCCCTCTGGTTCAATGTCAGCTGCCGGTATTAGCCTGCGGAAACCGCTCCTCCACCTGCCTGCAGATCCCGCTTCTGCGCCACCGGCATCGGATTGCTTCACGATCGGCGGAGGATCTTCTTGGAATGTGGCAGCGACCAGTATTCATGGGGTAAGCATGAAGGCAGTGGCAATCGCGGGTGCTGGGTTTCTCCTGGCAGGAGTATCGTCCGCGGAGGACAGGCAGGACGCGCTGCAGGCACGGCTGAGAAACGTGGAGGAACCCAGGATTCTCTTCGTGGGTAACAGTTACAGCTTCAAGTTGCCCGGTGCCCTTGCCAGGGTGGCCAGGGAGGTGAAGCGGAAGGTGATCGTTGAGGGAGTGACCAAGGGCGGATGGACATTGCAGAAGCACGCCGCTTCCAAGGAGACTCTTGCCAGAATCCGGGGAGGAGAATGGGATGTGGTGGTGCTGCAGGAACAGAGCCAGTTGCCCGCCTTCAGCAACGAGCAGCGCAACAGGAAGATGATCCCGCCCGCGCAGGCCCTGGTGGCCGAAATCAGGAAGATGGGAGCGGTTCCGGTCTTCTTCCAGACCTGGGGGCGCCGGGATGGTGATCACAAGAATGCGGAGGCCTTTCCCAAGGATACTTTTGAGAAGATGCAGCACCGGCTCGTGATTGGTTATCGCGAGGCGGCGGCCGCGGCGGAGGGTGCGCTGGTTGTGCCGGTCGGGGAGGCGTGGGCGAGGGAAATGAAGGAGGGGACAGGCAAACGCCTCTTCGGCAAGGACGGAAGTCACCCCTCGGCAGCCGGGGTCAATTTTTCAGCGGGGGTATTTAAGAACTTTTTTTTCGGAGAGTAGAGCATGGCCGGAAGGGAACCAACTGCGTGCCTGGGTATGACCGGCGTGTTGCCGACTTCCTGGACCCGGATCTTCGCCGCGGGCGTCTGCGTGTGGGCGTCAGCGGTTGCCCAGGAGGACGCAAGCAAGGCTGCGGCGGCGGAGTTCGAGTCCAGGATCAAGCCCCTCCTCGAGCACTACTGCTTCGATTGCCACGGCGACGGATCCAGGAAGGGGGAGATCTCCCTCGATGACCCGGAGAAGGGCGCTCACAAGCTGAACAACCAGGAACTCTGGTTGCAGGTCTGGAAGAACCTCCGCACCGGTCTCATGCCGCCGGCCAAGAAGGATCAACCGACCGCGGATGAGCGTGCCGAGTTGATCGCCTGGATCGAGCGCAAGGTCTTCGCACTTGATCCGGCTAATCCCGATCCTGGGCGGGTCACGCTGCGCCGCCTCAACCGTGTCGAATACGGCCACTCGATCGAGGACATCCTGGGAGTGAAGTTCAATGTGAATGATGCCTTCCCGCCCGACGACACCGGCTACGGGTTTGACACGATCGGGGACGTGTTGTCGATCTCGCCTCTTCTCATGGAGAAGTATCTCGCGGTGGCCGAGCGCATCATGGCGCAGGCGATTCCCCTTGAGGGGGGGCGGCCGCAGGCGGTGAACATCGATCCCGGCCAGATGCGTAATGAGAAGAATGGTTCCCGGTCGGCGCGCTTCATGCGGGCGGGAAGCGCTCATCGCGCGAGAACAGTCTGGGATGCCAAGACGGCGGGCAGGCACCGCCTGGCGATCAGCTATCAGGTGGTGGCGCAGAGCGGAGGCAAGGATGCAAACGCTGCCTGGCGCGTTCTGATTGACGACCGGGAGCTGGTCTCCCGCCCCATCAGCTTCGAGAACAGCAGGACGAAGAGCTTTGAGCTGGAACTGAGTCCGGTGTTGGAGAAGGGCCCCCGTCGACTCGAGTTTGAAATGGTGCCCGGCAAGGGCGCGACCAACGCGAACGTACCCCTCGCGGTGAAGGTGCTCAGTGTCGTGATGACCGGGCCGGCTGACTCAATGGCCTGGGACAGTTACCCCGAGAGCGTCCGGCGCATTATCAACGGAGGCCCGCCCCCGGAGGGAGCGGCGGAGCGGGAGCAATACGCGCGGAAGATTCTGCGCCGCCTTGCCACGCGAGCCTATCGCCAGCCTGTCGAAGAGGAGACCCTCGACAGGCTCATCGCACTCGCCAGGGTGAAGTGGGAGGCCGAAGGGCAGTTCGTGGCGGGAATTCGCTTCGCCCTCACGGCTGTGCTGAGCTCGCCCGACTTCCTGCTCCGCGGGGAGTTGCCGGGCAAGGGGGAGGTTCGGGCCGTTCCAATCGACGAGTATGCCCTGGCCACGCGGCTCTCGTATTTTCTCTGGAGTTCGGCCCCGGACCAATCCCTCCTCGACGAGGCAGGTGCCGGGAAACTGCGAACGAATCTGCGGGCCAATGTAGATCGCATGCTGGCCGACCCGAAGGCCGATCGTTTCATCCGCAATTTTGTCGGGCAGTGGCTCCAGATCCGTGAGTTGGACGGGAGGATCTTCGACACGCCGCTCCTGCTCGGCATCAAGGACGGGAACCGGGCCCGCCAGATCTTCAATCTCTACACGCGGCAGGACATGATGCGGGAGACCCAGCTGTTCTTCGCGCACATCCTGAAGGAGAACCGGCCCGCGGTGGAATTTATCACCGCCGATTACGCATTCGTGAACGACCGGCTCGCGACCTTTTACGGGGTGGCAGGAATCCAGGGGAAAGAGTTCCGCAAGGTGAGCCTGGAGGGCAATTCACGGCAGGGAGGAATCCTGACCCAGGGGAGCTTCCTGCTCACCACGTCCAATCCGGACCGTACTTCTCCGGTCAAGCGAGGGCTCTACGTGCTCGACAACCTCCTGGGCGTTCCGCCACCGCCACCTCCGCCCAACATTCCCGCTCTCGAAGAGGCCAGGGAGACGCTGGGCAAGGCCGCCACGGTGGAGGAGTTGATGGAGCATCATCGTTCCCAGCCGCTCTGTCATTCCTGCCACGCCAGGCTGGATCCCATCGGCCTGGCTCTTGAGCGCTACAATGCGCTCGGACAGTGGCGGGAGGGAGAGAAGCTTGAAACCTCCGGCGCGCTTGTCACGGGAGAGAAATTTGTGGGCGTTGGTGGTCTCCGGGAAGTGTTGGCGGGGCCGCGCAAGGTGGACTTCCACCGGTGTCTTACCGAAAAGCTGCTCACCTACGCGGTGGGCCGGGGAGTCGAATACTACGATGCGCCGGCTGTGGACGGGATCATCAAGCAGGCCGAGACCGCGGGCGGTGGCCTGCGCGAGTTCCTCTACGGAGTGGTGGATAGTGTGCCGTTCCAGATGAAACGGGCCGAGTAAGGGGAGCTGGCGGGCGATCGAACTCGACGGGTCAACCTTCAGATAAAGCCGGAGACCAAGGCGCCACACCGCATCACGTGCTCGGGAGTCTGGAAAATCCGAGGGTATTTGGAATCTGGATTGTCGAGTTTCCCCGATGCCCGTCACTCCTTTGGGAGGAGGAATCCCCTTGATTGTTGATTCCGAAGCCCGGATCATAAGCTGAGCTTGAGTTCACGATGAGTTTCCCCCGCGAACAGATCGGCCGCCGGACGTTTTTGCGCGGCCTGGGGGCCTGCATTACCCTTCCTGGAATGACCTCCCTGGCCGGCGCAGCGACCGTCGCCAAGGCGGGGTCGCGGGGGCTCACCGCAACCGGAGCTCCGCTCCGCACCGCCTATCTCTATGTCCCGAACGGAGTGATCATGGATAAGTGGCGGCCGGAGGGCTTCGGGACGGACTTCAAGTTCAACGAGAGCATGGCTCCTCTGGAACGTTTCCGGAACGATCTGCAGATTGTGAAGGGCTATGCGCAGGTGGAGGGGAATCCGGGCAAGGACGGGGCAGGAGACCATGCTCGAGCCAATGCCACCTTCCTCACCGGGGCGCGTCCCCTGCGAACCTCGGGAGCCAACCTGAAGGTCGGGATCTCAGCCGACCAGCTCGCGGCCCGCTTTCTCGCGGCGGAGACCCGGCTGTCCTCCCTGGAGCTAACCAGCGAGAGAGTGCGAAATACGGGAGCCTGCGACGCCGGCTATTCCTGCGCCTACCAGTACAACATTTCCTGGCGGTCCGAGCACCTGCCCGCCACCCCGGAATCAAATCCACGCGCCGTCTTCGAGCGCATTTACGGATCGGGGAGTTCCGAAGAGCGGGCTGCCAATGCCGCCCGGAGACATGCGGAGCAAAAGTCGATCCTCGATTTTGTGCAGGACTCGGCCCGCAAGATGGAGCAGCGCCTTGGGCGCGAGGATCGCGAGAAGCTCGACGAATACCTCACCGGGGTGCGCGAGGTTGAACAGCGCATCGAGCGAGTGGAACGGCTGGGTCCTCCTGCCGATCCGGGCCGCCCCGCGCCGGATGGAACTCCGCGGGATTACCGGGAGCATATCCGGATCCTCTTCGACATGATGCTCCTCGCGTTCCAGAGTGATTCCACTCGAGTGGTGAGTTTCCTCATCGGGCATGACGGGAGTAATCGAAGCTTCCGCGACATCGGAGTAAGCGGTGGCCACCACGATCTTTCCCATCACGGGAAGGACGCCCAGAAGATGGAGCTGGTGAGCCGGATCGATCGTTTTTACAGCGAGGAGCTGGCCTACTTCCTCGAGCGCATGAAGGAAGCGAAGGACGCTGACGGGAACTCTCTCCTCCACAACTCGATGGTGGTCTGGGGTAGTGGCCTCTCTGATGGCCACTGGCATACTCACGTCGATCTTCCC
>Ga0315327_10000273_pt1 | contig 24977 bp, 21 predicted proteins | sample M110032315metaG_FD_203460 | JGI IMG/M metagenome (GOLD analysis project Ga0315327, IMG submission 203460) | Ammonia-oxidizing marine archaeal communities from Monterey Bay, California, United States - M1 100m 32315 | ecosystem: Environmental > Aquatic > Marine > Coastal | place: USA: California... | reverse complement strand
ACACTTAAAGTAGCTGCAAGTTTAAATGCTGGAAAAAGAAAAGGCCTGGCTGCTGGTAGTCGAAGCTTGATAAGCGTAGACGACCATGATGCAGCATATGAATGCATCAGCTCAACGTCACTGCTGTCAGGCGATTGAAGACCTCTTAAACCACTTACTGCAACTGGGAAAAAAGTCAAATAAGTTGCGATGAGGGATATTCCAACCATGTCGGGGTAACCCTGAAGTCGGGCCCAAGTAACGACTATTGGAGCTAATGCTATTAATGGAACAGTCTGAGAAACATTTATCCAAGGTAAAAAACCTCTTTCGGCAAACCTCCACCTCAACATGAAAATCGCAAGCATCAACCCAACGATTACCCCCAAAGAGAATCCGATAGCGGCTTCTAAGAAGGTAAACGCTGCCTTCTTGGCGAGATAGACAGTCAGGGGTAGAGTCTCACGACCGGCACGTATTTCTTCGGTCAACTCATTGAAAATATCGCCCGAGTGGGGCATAGTTAAATCATTGGTTGAAACTGGCAAACCAAATTGTGTGCCAGGCCAATGGTCATCAGTCTGTTGACCCATCCATTTATAACCCTCCCACAGGAGTACTAATAGAACGAGAGTAACTAGTACTGTAAAAGCTGTTCTAAAAGCCTTTCTTTTAGTCACACTTACCTCTCAAAACTGTGAAACTACATAATTTTTACTTATTGAAAACTGGAATAATACTCTGACCATAGACTTCCAACGTCTCATCTTGCTGATCATGCATCAAATAAATTGCAAATTGGTCTACTCCCAAAGCCTTCAATTCAGACAGTCTCTCAATGTGAGATGGCACATCACCAAGAATGCAAAACCGATCAATAATCTCATCTGGGACAAAATCTGTATGAATATTTCCAGCTCTTCCGTGTTCAGAGTAGTCGTAACCTTCTCTAGCCTTTATATATTCAGTAAGAGCTTCAGGTACCAAAGATCCATCAGATCCATAACGTTCAACTAAATCCGCCACGTGATTTCCTACCATGCCGCCAAACCATCTAACTTGATCCCTCTGATGGGCCAAGTCATCTCCCACATACGCAGGGGCAACTACACAAATAGTCAATTCATCAGGGTCACGACCAGCTTCCTCTGCAGATTGTCTGACAGCCTTTATTGTCCATTCGGCAATTTGTGGATCGGCTAATTGGAGAACAAATCCATCACATACTCGACCGCACAAAGCTAAAGCCTTAGGTCCATAAGCTGCCATCCAAACGGGTAAAGATCCACCACTACGCCAAGGAAATGACTGCGTCGTATCGTTGTACTCAACTTCTCCACCTTCTGCAAGTGTTTTAATAACACCAATTGACTCTTCAAGAGTCGCCAAATTGCTTGGTGGATAGCCGATTACTCTCATGGCTGAATCACCTCTACCAATTCCACAAATTGTTCGTTCACCATACATGTCATTTAAAGTCGCAAATAAAGAAGCTATAACCGTCCAATCACGTGTGCCGGGATTTGTAACCATTGGCCCGACTTTCATTGTTTTGGTAGCAGCAAGCATTGCGCTAAAAATTACAAAAGGTTCTTGCCATAAAACATGGCTGTCGAATGTATAGCCGTGAGAGAAGCCTAATTGTTCAGCTCTAGCTGTTAGATCAATGACTCTCGACGCTGGTGGGTCTGTCTGAAGAACAATGCCAAAATCCATTCTTTCTCCTTGTTGATTTCAGTTGTTTTGTGGGAAACCTAGGTCCACTTGACTGGTCGTGGGATCAGGCCATCTACTGGTAATCACTTTGGGTCGTGTGAAGAAATTTAAACCTTCAGGTCCGTACATGGTTGTATCCCCAAAGAGAGAATCGTTCCATCCCCCAAATGAGTGGTAGCCAACTGGAACTGGTATTGGAACGTTTATTCCTACCATTCCTGCATCTGCATCTTGTTGGAATTGACGTGCTGTGCCTCCATCTCGGGTAAAAATTGCGGCACCATTTCCATAAGGATTACCTGAGATCATTTCTACTGCCTGATTGTAATTATCAACTCTTACAACAGAAAGAACAGGTCCAAAAATCTCATCTTTATAAACACTCATTTCGGTTGTTACATGATCTAGTAGTGACACGCCGATGAAAAATCCTTCATTGTCGAAGACCTGTTCACGTCCATCAACAATAAGGTTCGCTCCTTCGTTCTCTCCTGCTTCTATATAGCCAGCAACTCTGTCTCGATGCTCTTTGGTTATCAGAGGACCCATTTCTGAATTTGAATCATCTCCTGGTCCTATTACCAACTTTTCCATTCTTAACTTAATGGCATCAACTAGTGGATCTGCTATGTCGCCAATTGCAACGACCACAGAAATTGCCATGCACCTTTCACCTGCTGAACCATAAGCAGCTGAAACTGCAGCATCTGCTGCAAGATCCAAATCGGCATCCGGTAAAACCAACATATGATTTTTTGCCCCTCCAAGAGCCTGCACCCTCTTTCCCTGAGAGGTACCCGTTGAGTAAACATATTTAGCTATTGGTGTGGATCCCACGAAACTAACACTAGAAACATCTGGATGTTCTAATAATCTATCTACTGCAATCTTGTCACCATTAACTAAATTAACTACACCTGGTGGAAATCCAGCTTCTTGTATCAACTCGATCAGAAATCTTGGAGCAGACGGATCTCTTTCCGATGGTTTCAAAACGAACGTATTACCGCAAGCAACTGCATTGGGGATCATCCATAATGGGACCATGGCGGGAAAATTAAAAGGGGTTATTCCGGCACAAACACCAAGGGGTTGTCTCACTGTGTAAACGTCAACTCCTGTTGATGCATGTTCGCTATAAGTGCCTTTCAACGAATCTGCGAATCCACACGCAAATTCAATGTTCTCTATGCCTCTGGCCACCTCTCCTCTTGCATCATCGGCCACTTTTCCATGTTCTTCGGTCAACCTTGAGGCGATTTCTATCTCATTTTCGACCACTAAATTTCGAAAATTGTGTAAAAGTTTCACTCTTCTAGCAATAGAGACATGTCCCCATTCCTGAAAAGCATTTTTAGATGATTCAACTGCAAGATCTACTTCTTCAATTGAAGCAAGACCCACTTCTCCTGTTTGCTCCCCTGTAGCGGGGTTAAAGACGGGTCCTACGTTTCCTGAAGTAGATTCAACACTTTTTGCATCAATTAAATGTGTAATTTTGCGCATAGATAACCTCAAGTACGATTGCGATCAAACCAGATATGAAGAAAGACCGCGACGCAAGTAACGCCCATCCCCTTTTGCCCCATGATAGGCGCCGTCTTCTATCAATACTTTTCCTCGCGAAATGACTGTGTCGACATGACCATCTATATCGAAGCCTTCATATGCAGAATAATCCATGCTCATATGATGAGTATCTACCGAAATATGAGTTTTAGCATTCGGATCGTAGAGAACTATGTCTGCATCAGACCCAGCGGCAATTACACCTTTCTGTGGATAGAGGCCGAACATGCGAGCGGGAGTTGTAGAACAAGTCTCAACCCAACGTTCCAAAGTTAACTCTCCCATTACAACTCCCTGATAGATGAGATCCATCCGGTGTTCTACCCCACCTATTCCATTTGGAATCGCTCTGAAGTCTTCAAGACCTAGTTCTTTCTGTTCTTTCATACAAAATGGGCAATGATCTGTTGAAACCACTGCTAGATCATTAGTTCTTAGCCCTCGCCAAAGGTCTTTATGATGCGTGTGTCCATTCGTCCTCAGCGGCGGTGAACAAACATAACCTGCTCCTGCAAAACCAGGTGCTCCTAAATGATCCTCTAGATTTAGGTACAAATATTGAGGGCATGTTTCGGCATAAACGTTGTGTCCTTCGTTTCGCGCTTCAGCAACACGCTCTAATGCTTCACTAGCTGAGAGGTGAACAAAATAAACAGGTGCTCCTGCTACAAGAGCTAATTGAATAGCACGATTAGTCGCTTCGCCTTCAAGTCGGGGAGGTCTAGTAATTCCATGGTAAATGGGATCAGTCTGTCCGCGTGATGCGGCCTGTTCGGCTAGCACATCTATAGCTATGCCGTTTTCGGCGTGCATACAAATCATCGCTCCATTTTCTGAAGCTTTCTGCATAACTTTGAGTATTTGACCGTCGTCGCTGTAAAAGACGCCCGGATACGCCATAAATAATTTGAAACTGGTTATGCCTTCATCGACTAGAGTGTCCATTTCCTTTAGTGCTGCATCATCCACTCCACCCAAAATCATATGAAATGCATAGTCAATGGCGCACTCGCCCTCAGCCTTAGCAAACCATGAATCAAGGCATTCTCTGACATTCTCCTCATACTTCTGTACTGCGAAATCAATAATTGTCGTAGTTCCACCCCATGCCGCAGCTCGGGTGCCAATTTCGAAAGTATCGGACGCAAAAGTACCCCCGAAAGGAAGTTCCATATGCGTATGGCAATCAATTCCTCCAGGCACAATATATTTGCCTGTTGCATCGATAACTTTTTCCGCTCCCGATTCAGCGCTATCAGCAGCTGAAGTACCTGGTTGCAGTATTGCCGCTATCTTCTCTCCATCAATGAGAACGTCCGCTTCATGACGTCCAGTTGTCGTTACTACGGTTCCATTTTTTATTAGAGTCGTCATATATCCTCCTTCATCTCAGACTTTAATTATCTAAATCCTTTATAGCCTCATTCAAGATTGCAATCCCTTCATCAATCTCATCTGCTGTAACAGTCAGCGGTGGAGCTATACGAATAACATTTCCATAAAGCCCTCCTTTGCCAATAAGTAAACCTGCAGCTCTTGCAGCCTCCATTAGTTGGGCAGCAGCTGGTGCATTAGGTTCGATGGAATCAGGAACTACAGTCTCGATAGCAAACATCAAACCTCGTCCGCGTGTCTCTGCTATTACAGATGAATCTGAAACTGCTTGACCAACTCCTTCAGCCAGTCTTTCGCCCATTTCTTTCGAATTTTTTTGAGTGTCATGTTCAAGCATGTAATTTATTGTGGCTAATGCTCCAGCCGATGCTATGGGATTACCTCCAAAAGTAGAAATAGAGTTCGCTGGCATCGCTTCCATTACTTCTGCTCTAGCAACCACTCCTCCTAGAGCTAAACCGTTCCCAACTCCCTTAGCAAAAGTCAACATGTCGGGCACCATTCCATGTGCCTGATATCCCCAAAAGTTTTCTCCGGTTCTTCCCCATCCTGTTTGAACTTCGTCAGAAATAAATAGAACGCCTCGATTATCTAACTCTTTTTTCATCGCGCCAAAGAAACCATCAGGTGGTGTGGCAAAACCGCCTACACCTTGAATTGGTTCAGCGATCATCGTTGCCACGTCTCCTGATGTCATCATGTCAAAAACTTGAACAAGATCATCAACACAAGCTTTGGTGTAGCTTTCATCATCAAAGTCATTAAATGGGCTTCGTAATCTGTAGCCGCCATGAACATAATTCACAGATAAGCCGCTCAGACTGGTAGGCGACCAAGACCTATGAGAAGTAATTGCTACAGTCGAAAAGGAACGTCCGTGATAACTGTTTCTGAGTGCCAAAATTTGATTTGAACGACGGTAAGCAGTGGCTAACAATAAAGCCGCATCATTAGCTTCTGTTCCTGACGTAGTGAAAAAGACTCTTGCATCTGGTATCCCAGATAATTCCGTCACCAATTCCGCTAATTCGATCATTGGTTCCGACAAATATAAAGTTGAAGAATGAAGCACTTTAGATGCTTGTTCATTAACAGCTTGAGTCACTTCAGGGACGTCGTAACCAAGACTTGTTGTCAGGATTCCTCCAAAAAAATCAAGGTAACGGTTGCCTTCAACATCATAAACATGCCGCCCTTCTCCATAATCCATAGAAATAGGAGGGTCGTAATATAGAGCCAACCACGAGGGAAGAACCTCGGAATGACGCTTTAAAAGTTCTGAATTAGTGGTCATGGTTTATCCTTATTTTTGAAAATCTAAGGGGTTACTAGATCTTCATAAGTACTTGGTCGACGATCTCTATAAAAAGCCCACTGATTACGAACCTCGTCGATGAAATCCAAATCTAAATCTCTTATGATTAATTCTTCTTCTTGATCTGAACAAACATCTCCAACGAATTGACCTCGTGGGTCGACGAAATAAGTTGTTCCATAAAAATCGTTTTCACCTAAAGGTTCGATTCCCACTCGATTAATAGCTCCTACGAAGTACATGTTTGCAACTGCTGATGCAGGCTGTTCAAGTTTCCAAAGATATGAAGAGAGGCCTCTGCTCGTCGCAGATGGGTTGAAAACGATCTGTGCCCCGTTCATTCCTAAAGCTCGCCAACCTTCTGGGAAGTGCCTGTCGTAGCATATGTAAACTCCGACTCGGCCTACGGCTGTTTGAAAAACTGGAAAGCCTGAATTGCCAGGCTTAAAGTAAAATTTTTCCCAGAATCCGTTTACCTGCGGAATATGAGTTTTACGATATTTACCTAAATAGGTTCCATCAGCGTCAATTACTGCCGCTGTGTTGTAAAGGAAACCTTCTTTCTCTTTCTCATACATCGGCAGGACTAATACCATCCCCAGCTCTGCAGCTAGTTCCTGAAACCTCTTTACGGTCGGACCGTCCGGTACTGCCTCTGCATAGCCGTAGTATTCAACTTCTTGAACCTGACAGAAATAAGGGCCATAGAAGAGTTCTTGAAAACACATTATTTGAGCGCCTTGGCTGGCGGCTTCACGAAGATATTGTTCATGAAGGTCAATCATTGATTCTTTGTCGCCTGTCCACCTTGTTTGAACCATGGCAGCGCGCACTTCATTCGACATCTCATTCTCCTAATTTTTATTACTTACAAAAGGTTAACCAAAAATATGGGTTGATTTACGAGGCTAGCGTTTTCCTTGCAATACGCCCAACAGTTCAGTTTTTTAACCAGCAACAAATCACTGCGTAGCAACTTGAAACCTAGGTTTTCATTCTTTATCTGGAATCGGATCAACTAGTACCTCTATTGAATTGGGATCAGGAATTTCTTCATTCCAAATCTCAAAAGACTCAAATTTATCAAGTGTAGTACGCATCGTTTTATACCCCGTAAGTGTCAAATTATATTGTTTAACTGCTTTTTCTAATTTTTCACCTGTCTCACCGAAACGTTCCACAAAGTTTTTGACATTCGAGTTCAACCTTTTCGCCTCTATTACGATTTCATCCGCACGTTCAGAGAACTGAAATTCTTGCCATCCCTTTGCAACAGCCCACAGCATTGCCAACAAACTTATCGGGGTAGCTAGTACCACATTTTTCTCTGATGCATAGGGAAATAATCCTGCATCTAAAATAAAGGCATCTGATAACAGTGACTCAGCCGGCAAAAACATAACTACTAATTCAGGATTTGAACCGTCATAGTGTTCCCAATATTTCTTTTCAGACAATTTCGTTATATGTCCTCTAATTTTTTTTGCGTAATTTTTTTGAATAACTTCCTTCTCGGCTTCTTGTAAATCTTTATTTTCTTGCGCTTCAATCCAAAGCTCAGTAGGCGCCTTGGAGTCTATTGCTAGGGATGAACCGTTGGGAAGACTTAGAACGAAATCAGGTTTGCCACTTCCTTCTCCCTCCAATTCTTGTTCCAGATTTTGCCCCACCTTTTGCTCGTCATATGTAATATGACGCTCCATTCCAGCTAACCGAATAACATTACGCAATTGATGCTCACCCCAAAGTCCACGACTGGTGGAAGAGCGTAATGACTCTGTTACTGAACGATTTGAAGAAGCAAGATCCATGATTTGTTCACCAAGGGTCTTTACAGTACCTTTCTCAGATTCATGTGAAGCTTTCAAATCTTTTACTGCTGTATCAAGGTTATTAATCTGATTTTTAAAAGGATTGAGAAGATTTTCCGTTTTTGTTCCAGCCAACTCAGTGAACGCATCATTATTGTTTTTCATCGCTTTAGATAAAAGTTCTGACATCTTGGGTTCAAGTTTGGTAGCTACATCTTCAGCAGATACTGGGGATCCGTGCTGATCTTGAGACAACTTAAAAATAAGACCAGCAATTACTAGTACTAATAAAATAATGACAATTAATAAAGGATCCATATCGCGAGATTACCCAAAAGATGAGACATACCATTCATTAGCTATTTGCTAACAAAAAAACATGTATATTTTGTGTCTAAACAAAACAAACTTTTAAGATTAAAGGCATGCAGGTAAATAAATGAAAACACTTCCTCTAATTGGTATTACGGGACGTCGAAAAAAAGGAAGCGATGTAACTGGAGTACTCGCGGTCCAAGGCGAACTAGACATAGATCTTTTTTTCACAAATTATGGACGACAAGTAAGCATGGCTGGGGGCATCCCTGTACTCATACCTCGTGATACAAGTGCTGAAGTTGTATCAAAACTAGATGGAATAGTTCTAAGTGGTGGAGCTGATGTAGATCCGGCAATTCACTCCCCTGAAGAAGACCCTAGTTTAAGTAAGTTTGAACCTGGACGTGACACTCATGAATTTGAAATCCTTACAGAAGCTATCGAAAAAGATGTCCCTATTCTAGGTATCTGTAGAGGAATACAAGTAATTAACGTCCATGCAGGTGGCACTCTTTTCCAAGATATTCCAGATCATGCGAATATCAAGAAACCTTACGACGACAGGCATCATAAAGTTCGTTTCGAAACGGGTTCCATGTTGTCAGAAATCTACGGTTCCGAAATTAAAGTGAACTCGCTACACCATCAAGCAATCAATAAAATTGGTGAAGGAGTCAAAGTAGTGGGATGGTCTTCAGGAGGAGAAGCCACTGAAGAGGTTATAGAAGCAATCGAAGTTGACAATAGTCGAATTCTTGCTGTGCAATGGCATCCTGAATTGTTGCCTGGGGCGGATCCGATTTTTAGTTGGCTCACAGATCAAGCAGCGAAATAACTTGATTTGTGGAAAAAATTAAAGTTTTGATCTCTCTACTAATTCGTCAAAAACCTGAAAAATTTCTGTCCAAGTTTCTTCAGGCATACTGTGCCCCATTCCTTCTATTTGAACTAAATGGGAATCTTTAATAGCTTCTGCCGTTTCTTTCCCTCCTCTAGGCGGCACTAAGCGATCATCAGTTCCGTGAATGACAGTTGTTGGAATAGAAAGTGTTTTTAATTCTGGTCTGCGATCCCCATCAGCCAATATCGCCGTAAATTGTCTAGTAGTTCCTGCAGGATTCCATGCACGATCAATAGAAACTGCGACTAGCTCACGAAGATTTTCTGGGAGTGGAAATTTTTCACCATGAATGAGCCTTGCAGATTTAAGTCCACTTTCTATCCGACCTTCTCTTGTTTCTGAATCAGGTTCCATCAATTCCATTGTTAGTTGGTACTCCGGTCTGATAAAACGCGGAGTAGACATAATTGAACAAAGAGAAATAACACGTTCAGGGTGATTTAATGCAAATCGTTGAACAATCATTCCACCCATTGATGCTCCCATCAAATGAGCTTTATCTATACCTAATGAATCCAATACTCCGACAGCGTCATCGGCCATATCTGACAATGAATATGGAGACTTTATCTTTCGGCCGAGTAAAGCAGATAAGTAAGTTCTATTCATATTTGGTTCGCCAGCTTCATCAAACCACGTCGACAATCCAACGTCACGGTTATCGAAGCGAATAACAAAATATCCTCGTTCGGAAAGTTGCTTACAAAAATCTTCAGGCCAGGCTGTCATTTGTGCCCCAAGCCCCATAACCAATAACACGGCAGGGTTTTCTCTAACCCCCATAGTCTCTACTTCAAGGCTTATACTGTTGGCTTCAATTTGTGGCATTCACTAACTCCTCTTAAGTAGAAAGAAATTCAGTATTTTAAAATAATTGTCAGTGACGAAAGTTTATTGGAAATTAGCTTCTACAAGCTTTACAGGTACACCTAAAAGTAAAACTTTCTCGCCTTTTGCTTCAAACCCATGGCTTTCAAAAAGGCCTTTTATTGCTTCAACATCAACTTTCGTCATTTCGTCTTCATGATCATGATGTGTCTCATGTTTTGGATGTTTAGGGTCGGTGAAATCTTCATCTACTAACAAAACTCTTCCCCCAGGTACGATTACTCTTGCTATTTCTTCAATAGAACCTTCCAAATCGGTCCAATGATGAATTGCATTTACTGCACACACCACATCAGTTGACCTTTTTGGTAAGGGGATTCTTTCTGCTACGCCTGCCTCTACTGTTATAAGTCCAGGGTTTTTTTGAAACTGTCTTCGAAGACCCAAAATGGCTCTCATGAATCTAGATGGATCAATGGCCACAACATGGGCACCTCTACTGGCAGCTTCCACTGCTGCAGGTCCCATACCAGCTCCTATATCTAGAACATTTTCACCTTTTTGGGGATCGACAATTTGAATTACTTCCTTACTCAAAGGGGAACGCCAAAATTTTGGAAGTTTAAGCAACCATGAAATTTTCGCTCTTGCACCCTTGTCATGCTCGTGTCTGTATCTGTCAAATTCATTACTCAATTTCGTCCTCGTTTCTAAATTGATACTGCCACAAAGAAATACGTTCTAAAGACTTAGAAAACTAAGAAAACTAAATTAAATTAAATAGACTCTTTCGATGTCGGATTCTTTTACAAGCCTAGATAGTCCAAAGTTATTCCCTTACTTTCTAATAATTTTTGGAATGTCTGCAGGACTATCTAGTGTCATTACTTTAGTCGCAGAATTCAAGCAAGAGTTTGGCTTTTCAAACTTTGAAATTGGTTTAACAATTTTCTGTGGATTTGCTTTTTCTTTTATTGCATTGATAACTCTTTCCCCGCACGCCGACCGTGGTCGATCACCAATACTTCTTAAGTCAGGTTTACTCTTGGGAATCATCGCTCTCTTTTTTTTGGCTGTAGGTGATTCACTTTGGTATTTCATAGTTGGTAGAAGTCTGTTTGGTTTTGGTTTGGGGGCGGCTGCCCCTGCGGCTCGTAGAACTGTGATAGTCGCAAATCCTAATGAGTTAGGGAAAAATCTTGGAAAGTTAGGAGCATACGATGTAGCTGGTTGGGTCGTGGGACCAAGTATTACTGCTGCTCTAAACGCTATAGGTGATTTCAGAACCCCTTTTTGGGTAATGGGTGTAGCACTAGTCTTTTTGTTGCCTACAGCATGGAAGGCTAAGCCTGATACAGCTGGACATGATTTTCAAAAGAGAAAACCCTTAGATTTGTTTCGTATACGAAGACTTAAAGGCGCTCTTCTAATACTGAGTGCATACTTTACTTTTATTGGGGTTTTTGAGTCTGTTTGGGTTCTTGAACTTGACTTTCGAGGTGCTTCACAATGGCAGATTGGTGTTGCACTCACCCTCGCAGCACTTCCAATACCTCTCTTAGCAATTAAAGGTGGGATCCTAGCTCAACGTTTTGGAGCCAGACGTTGGGCATTGGGAACTATGAGCATTTGCGCTGTCTTCGTTGCTAGCTTCGGACTGTTTCAAGGTCTTTTAACTCTCATTATTTTAACAATTCTTTGTTCTCTCTTCGAGGGATTGGGTTTCCCTGCGGGACCAATGCTCGTTTCAGTTTCAGTGCCTGAAGAACGTCAAGCTGCCGCACAAGGTCTGGCAGGTGCAACTGAAGTTGCCGCTGGAGCTTTAGCCTCAATTATGGCCGCAGTGATTTATCAAACCACAAATGACACAGTTGTTTGGATTACGACTTCAATAATAATGATCGTGCTGCTAGTTTTTGGTTGGATATTGACTAAACCATCTGATCATCAACCAGTTAGACCTGGCATACCATTTGATTTAAAAAGGAGGCTTTTTGGATGACACAACAAACACACTCCCTACTTCACGGATTTGCTCCACCTTTAAAAACCGAATCTGACTTTATAAATATTGTCCGTGGGGAAGGTTGTCTACTATGGGACGATAAAGGGAACCAATACATAGACGCAATGGCTAATCTTTGGCTTTGCCAGATTGGCCATGGAAGAACCGAAGTAATTGAAGCCGTAACAAAACAAATGAAAACTCTCGAGGCTTACAATATCTTCGATCCCTTCACTAATGAACCAGCGGCGAAATTAGCTGAAATGGTGGCTGAAAGATCACCACACCCTGACGGTCGTGTTTTTCTGGGCTGTTCCGGTTCAGAAGCAGTAGATACTGCTCTAAAACTTTCAAGGCTCTATCATCAACTACGCGGCGAAAACGAAAAGCAAATAATCCTTCGTCGCACAAACGGTTATCACGGCACCAACTTCGGGGGAACTAGTGCTCAAGGGATTGCACCCAACAGGGAAGGCTGGGGTGATTTAGTGCCTCATTTCATGGAAGTCCCAAATAATGACCTTGAAGCGGCTGCGACCATTTTTGCAAATCATGGAAGTCAGATCGCTGCAATGATTGTTGAACCCATCCAAGGAGCTGGAGGGGTTCATCCACCTGTTGATGGCTATTTAGAAGGCCTCCGAAAACTCTGCGATGACAATGGCGCTTTGCTTGTTTTTGATGAAGTTATTTGCGGGTTTGGTCGGACAGGAAAATGGTTTGGAGCTCAACATTTCGGAGTGACTCCCGATTTAATGACTTTTGCAAAAGGTGTTACCTCTGGTTATCTACCTCTATCCGGTGTAATTGTTTCTAGAAATGTTTGTGACACTCTTGAAGAACCTGATTTCATTCTTCGAACTGGCTATACGTATTCTGGTCATCCAACTTCTTGTGCAGCTGGTATTGCGAATTTGGAATTAATGGAACGTGAATCTTTGGTTGATCGAGCTAACCATGTTGGAAAACAAATCCGAACTGGTTTGGAATCATTACAATCAGATGGTCTTATTGAATCTTGGCGCGGAACTGGCGCTGTATACGCAGTTGAAATTGAACAGGACCCTACGCAAATTAGAAATGAAATCCGTTCCAAAGGAGTTATTTTGAGACCCTTGAATACAGGACTTGCAATTTGCCCTCCTCTAACCATCAGCGACAAAGAAATAGGTCAGGTTATTGACACAATGGCTGAAGTTTTGAAATAAAGCTTCTGAGCGGTGATCAATCTTGGTTATTAGCTGGGACTTGGCTTACTTTCATATAAGCCTCTTCTCTCACTTTTGAGATTCGATCCATACCAATTTTTTTACCCTTATTAGGTAAAACAAAACTTGTATACATGACTCGTCTTTCTCTTTCTATAGGAGGGTGGCTCATATGTAGAGTGCATGATAAATGAACCGTCACATCACCTGTTTTGGTAGGCAGATCAATAATGGGTAAATCAAGATAAGGATGAAGAAAATTCGGTTGCAAATTGGCCCTGTGCGAACCTGCTACCACTGCCAATTGACCGCTTCTAGAGTCTGCTCCTGTAACTGAAATTCCAACCGTCATAGAAGAACAGTCATAGGAATGTCTTCCAAGACTGCAGTCTTTATGCCAAGGAAGATCAGAGATTCCCTCAACCACTCCGATTGGTTTCACTAAAGCTTCAATTGCATTCTGATCATTGCTTCCATCCCACACAATACTGTGCCCATCTCCAGGTATCGTTGCGATCCTCTCGTGTTGATCATCAGTGAGAAGTCTTTTCACGGATTCCGATTCGTTTTGGAAATACTGAAGACGAACACAACGATCTGTTCCATCTTTTGTCTTCGCCCACCAAGATCTACCATCACCTCTCTCATATTTTCCTACAGCGTTATCCATATCATTAGAAATTTCCTCCATTACTTCTTGGCTCCACCAGTTTTGAAGGTGCAAATAACCCGTTTGCGATAAAAACCATGAAATTTCTTCGTCAGAATCTTCCTGAGTGAAAGACCGATTGAGATCAAGAGAACTCCCATCTTGATTTACGAAATCAATTTCACCTGGTTTATAAACAGGTCTGCCATCAATTATCGCTCTAAGAACAGGCCACCACTTTAAGAATCTAAAATACTCCTTCAAAGGCAAATCAATTACTTTAGAAGTAGCTAATGATTGAGGGGTCTGTATGTCTTGCACCAAATCAGAAAATGAAACCTCATCCAAATCAACTACTACAGAGGCATTAGATACTCCAAGATCTAGTTTGATAACTCCATCTAAAGGAATGAGAGTAAATGATTTTTGTGAAACCCTAATGCCCAATGGTCGGCAACCAAGCATTTGAGCGCCTTCAAAAGCAATCGAAGAGTTTTGTTCTAGTAGAAAAGGTAATCGATCATCAATCCAAACTTCTAAATCGATTTGATTTGCAGTGCTATCCAAACGAGAACGCACATCAACCGAAAACACAAAAACTCCTTTTCTTCAAAATTATTCGAGCCTCTCTTGAATAGGTAGAGGTTCGCCTAACGAAGGCATTGTATCCGAGGGACCTAATACCGTTACTTGATCATCAGCTTCTAAACAGAGCTCTTCATTAAGCTCGATCAGAATACCTTCTCTGTGTACAGAAACTAATTCAACACCATCAGGAAGATTGAGTTCAGCAACTTTTGAACCTATAAGTGCTGAATCTTTCCCCTCTGGGAGAAGAGCGTATTGACGAAATGTCATTTCAGGGAGTAAGGCTGATTTAACTTCTGCTTCTGTTTGCGCTAGTCCTATAAGCTTTGCACCCGTATGCAGGTGACCGGCGAGCTCTCCTGCAACCCTTAATGAACGACCTGGATTTTCAGTTGTTCCTGCAAGAAAAAATAACGCGTTGACCCATTCGCCAGAACCTCCCCAAGAAGCAGGAATACGAATGCCCTCTGACGCTCTGACTATTACAAGTTGATCTTCTTCAATATCTTCAAATAAAGCAACTGGGGTTGCTGTGGGGTGTTGCTTAGACGGTTGAATCCATAAGGAGCCGGTTTCCAGAAACTGTTCGGTTACTCGCTCTCCTGTTAAGCCGATCAGATCAGAAAGAACTATCGACGCTCTATCCGCTGCTTCTGTAATAGTCGTTCCTGGTGGCACGCTTAAAACCCCGGCTCTGGCAATCAAACCATGATAATTATCGCCGGTTCTCAAGCCGTGACCAGCCATCGCAGCACTCATTTCCCGATCTAATCCCGGATCGGCATCTGCGCCCCACCTTTCAAAAACTTGTCGAATTGCACCTGCCCTTTTACTTTTTCCACTTGCGTAAAGACGATGCCATGTCCAACCTGCAACAAAAACCAAACCAACAAACAGTAAGGCAGTTGCACCAAGTTGAAAAATTAAAAATACAGAAATAATTATTCCAACAAACTGTGTAAGTGGATAGAAGGGCGCTTTAAAAGCAGGTGCATATGAACGGATATGGGAAGCTCTTAATACAAGAACAGCAATGTTCAATAAGCCAAGTGTTAACAAAACAAAAGCGCTCGCAAGTTTTGCAATTGATACAGCATCAAGAAGCAAAACCACTAACGCTATGGCAATTCCAGTAATGATTACACCGAATGCAGGAGTTCCATATCGGCTTAGCCTTCCGGCTACTTCAGGAAAGAGTCCATCACGTGCCATTGCCATGGGGTATCTTGCCGCAGCCAAAATGCCAGCGTTTACAGCTGAGGCAAATGCTGCTAATGCCGCTAAAACCACAAGCGCAACTCCTGCGGATGGAAGAATAGTTTCGGCCGCAGAATGTATAGGTGCTAGATCTTCATGCAAAATATCAGAGGGTACAAGTGCTACTGCCACTAAAGCGCCAAGCGTGTACAAAATAGTTCCAACTAGCAAAGACAATGACATCCCGAGCGGAATCTTTAAGGAAGGGTCATCCACTTCTTCAGCTGCGCTTGCAACTTTTGTCAAGCCCCCATATGAAACAAAAACTAGACCTATAACTGAAATAAGTCCGGAAAACCCTTCCGTGAAAAATGGATCAAGATTGGATTTGTCTATACCTTGTTTTTGGGTTTCAAAAATGCCCTCAGTGAGGAACCAAGCCATAACTGCCAGAACAAAAATGACTAAAAATAATTGGATCGAACCACTCACTTTAGAACCGACAACATTTACAAAAGTAAAAAGAGCTATTAAAACTAGCGCCACAACTTTGCCATTAAAGTCAAGTATTAAAACCAAATAAGCGCTCATACCTACTAGGGCAAAAGCATCTTTTAAGACTAAAGAAAGCCAAGTGCCGATTCCTGCAATAGTTCCTATCGAAGGGCCTAAAGCTCTTTCTAAAAAATAATATGCGCCCCCTGCTTTAGGAAGTGCAGAAGATAACTCAGCGACACTCAACATTGCAGGAATAGCCAAGAAACCAGCGATCAAATAAGCCAAAACGGCGGATGGACCAGCTTTAGATGCAGCTAATCCTGGCAAAAGAAATAAACCTGATGAAAGCATCGCTCCTGTTGACAGAGCGAAAACGTGACGCAGAGCAAGCGATCTGGTCAACTTACCCTTATTGTCTGCCGTCATAAGAAGACCTTAGACCCCATCGTTTTTATTGTCCAAAATTGAAAGTTTGAAAGAAATCTAATAAAAGCGAGTTGGTCCCATCAGGGTCTTCTTGTTGAATCCAGTGACCTACATTTGGCAAAATAACTGAATCAACTAGATTTGGAAGAGTGACTGAGAACCTTGAAATGCTTCCTGCTCCCCAAATTGTTGGTCCGTCTTTCTCCCCTCCAATAAATAGTGAAGGCTGTGTCAATGGTGCCTCATGATGCATCCTGAGGTCATTCCAGTCAAGATCAACACACCTATATCTATTAAGAGGTCCGGTAAAACCTGATCTTTCAAATTGTCTGGTGTAAAAATCTAAATCATCTAGAGTAAACCACGAAAGAGCATCTGCGGGAAATTTGAAACGATCTTTAAGTTTCCCACCTGGGGAAACGAAACCCATCGAACCTTCATCGCCCATAACGGCGGGGGCATCCCCAGAAGCAGTGAAATAAAAACCCTCAAGCCATTTAGACGGATTTTGAGAAATCTCTGCTTCGGCTCTTCCTGGTTCTTGAAAATACTCAATATAGAACTCTTCCTCTCCTCCTAAAGACCTGAAAAAATCAGAAGGCCGACCATCCCCGCGCGGTGTGTATGGAACAGAAAGTAGCGCTATGCCTTTAAAAATATCCGGTCTGAAGCACGCAGCAGCTGAAGCTATAGGAGAGCCCCAATCGTGTCCGACAATTAAGGAACTCTCTTCACCCAAAGTTTGAACAACTCCTACACAATCTCCTGCAAGATGAACAAGTCGATATTCATCAATTGCTGTCGGAGCATAAGAATGTCCATACCCTCGAACATCTATTGCTACCGCTCGATAACCAGCATCAGAAATAGCAGCTATCTGATGCCTCCATGAATACCATGATTCGGGAAAACCATGGACGAAAAGAACCATAGGTCCTTCTCCTGCTTCAGCAACATGGATATTTACGCCACGAACATCAATCTCATACTGTTTCAAACCTTGGATTTCAATCATTTCCATCCTTCTTAATATTCATCATCTCTTCAAGATTTACAATCTGTATTCCTTTGATTGTCTGTCTTTGATCAAAAATTTCAGTAACTACATAACTACACCCAGAAGTTATTGCTGCTTCAATTGTTATAGCTTCTCGCATTGCGATATTCGAAATTGTCTGTGTTTCTGTAGCATCCATAATTAAATCTGAATCTAGTTGAACAACTGTCAATTCAGTCAAATCATTTAAAGCCTGCTTAGCTGTTACTCTTTCAAGTTTTCGGCTAAATCGGCTAGTAACTTCTTCATAAAAATCTGCCATTGACAAAGCCGAAGTAACCAAGGTTGCATTATCTACATCACCAATTAAGTTTCTAGCAGCAGCTTGTTCGATAGGTGAATTGTCATCGAAAAGCTTGACTAACACTGATCCGTCAATAAAAACTCTATTAAGCACGAATCTTCACTTTTGTAAAGTTGATGAAGAAGCGGCGGACGTTATAGATAGCGCAACGAGTCTTTTACGCGCATTTTCCGCACGATCTGATGAAGAATAGCCCTCAATCAATTGTCTGACTACTGAATTTACTGACGTACCCTGCTCTGCGGCACGAACTCTAGCGCGACGAAGTAAGTCTTCTTCGATCGCTAATGTTAAATTAACCATATATAAGTGTAACACATAATATGTGTTACACTTACCAAGATTACTATTGATTTAGATTACTTAGCCTTAAAATCGCAAAGTTGAATAACTTCTGCTAGACATTCCAACAACTCTTAAAACATTGCCCTTAAGAAAAGAGAGAAAAATGACTATTGGCCCCGGAATGCACGTAGATGATCCAAGTGATGACTCATTAAATCTTGCAATGTCTGAAACAGCGCGACCTCTTTATGACGCAGTTAAGAAATTCGTTGCAGAAGAAGTTGAACCTATAACTGCACAATTCTATGAACTTGGAGAAAACCGTGAAGACCGTTGGTCCTACACCGTGGATCAACTAGAACTTTTGGAAAGCGTTAAAAATAAGGCGCGTTCTAATGGCCTGTGGAATTTTTTCTTACCAGATGATGAGACCGGTCAAGGACTCTCAAATTTAGATTACGCGTATATAGCAGCTGAACTGGGCCGAAACCCCCTAGCTTCTGAATCGCTTAATTGCAGTGCTCCTGATACGGGAAACATGGAAGTTCTAGAACGTGTAGGTACCCCTGAACAAAAAGAAACGTGGCTAAAACCTTTATTGAACGGTGAAATAAGATCTTGTTTCGGAATGACCGAACCTGGTCTTGCTTCTTCAGATGCAAAAAATATCGCTACTCAAGCAGTCTTAGACGGTGATGAATGGTTGATAAACGGTGAAAAATATTACATATCTGGTGCAGGTGACCCCCGCTGCAAAATAATGATTTGCATGGTTCAAACAAATCCAGATGGACCTCCACATAGGCGACAATCACAAATTCTGGTCCCCATGGACACACCCGGAGTTAACATAATCGGACCCATGCATGTTTTCGGACAAGATGATGCCCCTCATGGACACATGCATATCCATCTCGACAACGTAAGGGTGCCTAAAGAAAACATGCTACTAGGTGAGGGGCGAGGCTTCGAAATCTCCCAACTGCGACTAGGACCGGGTCGAATACACCATTGCATGAGATCTATTGGTGCTGCAGAAAAAGCTCTGGAGTTGATGGCTACTAGAGGTTTATCGCGAGAAGCGTTCGGTAAGAAAATTGCCCAGTTAGGCAAAAATATCGAACTAATATCACGTGCCAGAATCGAAATCGAAGCTTGCCGCCTAATGGTATTAAGAGCTGCGAAAGCTATGGACACTATGGGAAATGCTGAAGCTCGTGTTTGGGTTAGTGCTGTGAAAGCAATGGTCCCAGAAAAAGTCTGCAACATTATTGATGAAGCAATCCAGGTTCACGGCGCTACTGGTATTTCACAATGGACGCCTTTAGCTGCTATGTACACAGGGCAAAGAACTTTACGCCTTGCGGATGGTCCAGATGAGGTTCACCACTTCGTTGTTGGAAGATTTGAACTTGCTAGATATGGCGACGATGAAATAGAAAAAAGCATTTACAAGCCAGTCAGCGAACGAATATTTTCCGGACCTTAGCATGGAAGAAGAATTTCGGCAGCCAAAACAAGCAACTGAATATACAAAAAAGAAAAACAAAGCTTTCCAAAAAAGCCTTCCGGTAGATGATGGAACTGATGCTGCAAATGTTGCTAAAGGTTTCATAGGCACTCGAAATAACCCCATTATTGAAAAGCATGAGCCGAATGCTTGGCAACCGATTTCATGGGATCTTTCTAAATCCGATTTTGTTAAAGGGAAGGCTCCTGAAACTGTCAATCCTTCTTTGTGGCGTCAAGCTGGTTTGAATGCCCAACATGGTCTTTATGAAATTTGCGAAGATTTCTACCAAGTTCGCGGCTTTGACACATCAAACGCGACTTTCATTCGCGGAAAAACCGGTTGGATCGTAATTGACCCTTTAACTACCACTGAAACAGCTGCTGCTGCTTATGAAGTGGTTACTGAACATCTAGGGTTTCGTGAAATCAGTGCTGTCATCTATACCCATTCCCACTTGGACCATTATGGTGGCATTCTTGGGATGATCGAGAGATCTCGGATCGAAGAGGAGAACATCCCGATCGTTGCCCCCGAAGGTTTCCTCCGAGAAGCAGTTGCAGAAAACGTAATCGCAGCGCCCGTTATGGGAAGGCGCGCTACTTACCAATTCGGAATGCTTTTACCTTGGAATGAAAAAGGTCATGTTGATCAAGGATTAGGTAAAGGAATACCGACTGGTTCTTCAGCTTTAGTGCCTCCAACAATCGAAATAACTGAAACAGGACAAGAACTAATTCTTGATGGAGTGAAAATAGAATTTCAACTAACACCTGACTCTGAAGCACCAGCTGAAATGCATTTCTTTTTCCCTGAATACAAGGCTTTATGTATGGCTGAAAATTGTTCTGGCACTATGCATAACGTTTTAACTCTCAGAGGTGCACTCGTGAGAGATTCACTTCAATGGAGCAGATATATAGATGAGGCACTTGAACGTTGGGGAGATTTGTCTCAGGTAGTTTTCGCTAGTCACGGTTGGCCCCATTGGGGACAAGATGCCGTAAAAGGATACTTGACGCGTCAAAGAGACTTATACAGATGGCTACATGATCAAGCTATGCGCCTAGCGAATCTTGGCTACACCCCAAATGAAATTGCCGCACAGGTTGATTTGCCACCAGGACTCTGGGATGACTACCTGTGTCATGGTTATTATGGAACAGTTAGCCATAATGTAAGAGCCGTATATCAAAGATACATAGGTTTCTATGATGGACATCCTTCCAGTCTTGACCCTTTTACACCTGTAGAAGCAGGAAAAAGATACGTCGATTTCATGGGCGGGATTGAAGAACTGCTAAAAAAAGCGAAAAAAGCTTTTGAAGCAGGTGACTATAAATGGGTTGCTGAAGTTTTAAGACATGCAGTTTTCGCGGACCCTAAAAATGATAACGCCCGACTATTGCAAGCAGATGCTTTCGAACAGCTTGCATATCAAGCGGAATCCGGACCATGGCGCGACATCTACCTAACAGGAGCTCAAGAATTGAGAAACGGAAGTATCGACGTCCCCGTTCTTCAACGCCCACGATTAGAAGTCGCAAAAGGTATGACGTTAGGTCAAATATTTGATTTTCTAGCTGTAAAAGTGGAAGGTAATAGCGCTGTAGAACTAAGCCCCATGTTTGTCAATTGGTCTTTCATGGATACTGGTGAAACAGCACGACTTGAGTTATCAAATGGCACACTTCACTCTAAAATCGGACCCTCCTCAGAAAGTTCAGACGTAGCTCTTAGCTCTCCACGAGATGTCCTCGAGGAACTAATTGCAACAGAATACTCTCTTTCTCAAGCAATCGAAGATGCAAGAATAGAAGTTCAGGGCGACATTGAAAAAATGTTGAAATTCTGGGACACCCTCACAAACTTTCCTCTATTTTGGCCAATTATCGAACCTTAAATCACACCGTGTCAAATATTACAGTTGGCAAGATGCAAGATGCTCGTAACATCAAAATGTGAACGCCACAAATCGACTAGCACGAATCTCTCTCTTAGTAACTTTTATTTTGATAGGCATCGGAGGTTTTACCCGCGGTAGTGGCAGCGGATACGGATGTTCAGATAGGTGGCCATTATGTGAAAATGGTCTATTAGGAGGTTTACTACCTCGAGGCGAGTACCACATGCTTATCGAGTGGCTACACAGATGGGTGGCAGCGATTCTAGGAATTCTGATTTTATCAACGGCGATAAGCATCAGAAAAAATCTTCATAATAACCGAACCGCTAAACGTTTATCGATAGCTGCAGTTGTGGCAGTAGTAGTACAAGCAATGATTGGCAGAGGTGTGGTTAAAGCAGATTTGAACTCCGATCTTGTAGCTATACATCTCGCAATCTCGATGTTGGTAATCGCCTTGTTGACGGTAGTTGTGGTCTTAGCATCAACCTACAAAAACGAAAGTTTAAAAGTAACTGATAGTGCAGGTTGGAGTCGACTTCTCGCTTTAGGAGCTTTTGGTTCATACGCACTGCTATTACTTGGTGCATATGTTCATAACAGATATTTTTCCGGTTGGCCTCTTGTGAACAATCAGTTAAAACCTGACATCTCAGACCACTACACATTTATTCATTATCTCCACAGATTTGCAGCAGGACTGGGAATTATTTACATTGCATATTTGATTTCTAACGCTAAAAAACGGAAACGACCAAAAAACGAAAAACTACTCGTCCATCTTGCCGCCATTGCATATGGGATAAACGTATTGCTGGGAGCAGTTCATGTTTTCACTGAAGTTAGCTCTAGTGCGGTCGTAACTGCTCACTTATTAGGTGCTACTGCAGTATGGGTTTTACTGATTGCTTCCACTACCATGTCACGCTTCGGTATAACTCTCTCCAGAAATTAAAAGCTTTACCACTACTCGTGTGTGTATTCTTTATCCTTCTGGCAGGATGATTTCATGGAAAATAACGAAATTGATTGGAAAAACCTCCGTATAAAAGCAAAAGAAGCAGCAAAAATGGCTTACGCCCCATACTCAAATTTTCCTGTCGGAGCAGCCGGGTTAACAGATAGTGGCGAAATCGTAACAGGATGCAATGTAGAAAACGCTTCCATCGGTCTAACTCTTTGTGCTGAATGCGGCATGGTAAGTGATTTACACAGAAAGAAAGCGGGCAAACTAATTGCAGCTGTAGCTTCTAACCCTGAAGGAGAAGCACTAGCGCCGTGTGGTCGTTGTCGTCAGATACTCATAGAAGCAGGGGGGAAAGAACTAATCGTTGATGGACCTGGAGGGCCTAAATCAATAGTTGACCTTCTAGCAGATCCTTTCACAGTCGATGACCTTAATGATCGAGACAGGATTGATCCTTGATGGACGCTATAGAAATAATTCAAACCAAAAGAGACGGTGGGGCTCTAAGTAAGGAGCAAATCGACTGGTTTATAAAAAAATTTTCTAAAAGTGAATGCATCCCTGACGAACAAGCTGCTGCTTTGGCAATGTCAATCTTCTTCAATGGAATGGAGCCTGAAGAATTAACACACTGGACAAAAGCAATGGTTAATTCAGGTGCAACTTTAGATCTAAGTAGCGTAGGCAAAACAACTGTTGATAAACACTCAACTGGTGGTGTAGGCGACAAAGTTTCTCTCATTCTCGTTCCCTTAATTGCAAGCTGTGGTTTAGCTGTCCCTCAACTTTCTGGTCGTGGATTAGGGCATGGTGGAGGAACTCTGGACAAAATGGAGGCAATCCCAGGTTGGACCGCTTCCCTTAGTGAAGAAAAGATGCTCACACAACTACGTGAAATTGGCGGAATTATTGCCGCAGCAAATGAAAATATCAATCCTGCAGACCGACGTCTATACGCTCTAAGGGACGTAACCCATACAGTCGACTCTATTCCCCTTATAGCCAGCTCAATCATGTCAAAAAAAATTGCAGAAGGAACTGAGGCTCTCGTCTTAGATGTAAAAACCGGATCAGGAGCCTTTATGGTTGACTTTGAACAAGCGCTCAAATTAGCCAAAACAATGGTTGAGCTTGGTGAAAATTCAGGAGTAAAAACTGTAGCTTTTATTACTTCAATGGAAACCGTCCTGGGGAATAATGCAGGCAATGCATTAGAGGTTTCAGAATCACTCGAAGTTCTAGAGGGAAGGGGACCAAAGGACCTCATTGAAATTACCTTGACTTTAGCTCAAGAAATGTTGGCTCTTTCCAACGTAGATTTGGATCCTAGTGAAGTTCTGGCTTCTGGAAAACCAAGAGAAGTTTTTGAAGAAATGGTTGCAGCTCAAGGGGGTGACTTGTCACAAGGTCTTCCAGTAGCAAAATATAAAAAAACTGTTAACGCTTCAGCAACCGGTTACTTAACTAAGTTGGACTGCCGATCTGTAGGTATAGCTGCTTGGCGCTTAGGTGCAGGCCGAGCCAAAAAAGAAGATTCAGTAAGCCCCACTGCCGGAGTGATATGCCTAACTAAACCGGGCGATTACATCAATGTGGGAGAACCTGTACTGGAACTTCACGGCGACACAGAAGATTGTTTTGATTCTGCTATCGCCGCTCTAGAAGGATCAATCGAGATATCAGACTCAGCACCAGATGATTTGCCACTAATTATAGACAAAGTCTCTATTTGACAACTATTTACCTATTGGGTGCCATACCGTTTTCATTTCCAAAAAATCAGAAATAAGTTCTAAACTTTCCTCATTCACTTGTCGTGCAACCACACGCTTAACATTTGAAGCAGCCTCCTCCAGAAGGGTCAAATCAGTTTTCGGGCTGATTCCACTTATATCAACTGCATTCACGTCCAAATGACCAACCATCCATGGAAGCAGGTCAGTTTGATCCCCAGTTAAAATGTTTACTACTCCCGCCGGCACGTCAGATGTAGCCAATACTTCACCAATCGTTACAGAAGTGAGAGAGCTATGACCTTCAGAAACCACTACAACAGTGTTTCCGCTAACTATTGCTGGTACAAGCCTAGAGATCAGTCCCAGCATGGAAGGTTCAGTTGGAGCAATTATCCCGACCACGCCTGTCGGTTCAGGAACTGTAAAATTGAAATAAGGACCTGATACAGGATTAACGGATCCTAACACTTGGCTGTACTTGTCTGACCAGCCTGCATACCACACCCATCTCTGTATGGAGTCTTCAACTTCACGCGTCGCTGCTCTACTGTCCACACCAATGCTTTTAAGTAGCTCGACAAATTCAGTCTTTCTGGATTCCAGTATTTCAGCAACACGATAAAGAATCTGACCTCTGTTGTAAGCCGTCTTTGAAGCCCAAGGACGTTGTGCAGATCTTGCGGCACGAACTGCTTCACGGAAATCTTTTCTTGAAGCTTGAGAAACATTGGCTATCAGTTCACCTTTAGGATTATTTACCGAAAAAGTTCGACCTGATTCTGAACGCGGAAACACTCCGTCGATAAAAA
>Ga0315327_10000269_pt1 | contig 25171 bp, 21 predicted proteins | sample M110032315metaG_FD_203460 | JGI IMG/M metagenome (GOLD analysis project Ga0315327, IMG submission 203460) | Ammonia-oxidizing marine archaeal communities from Monterey Bay, California, United States - M1 100m 32315 | ecosystem: Environmental > Aquatic > Marine > Coastal | place: USA: California... | reverse complement strand
TGATTGAGAGTCTCAGTGTATTTATGCGATGAATCCAATAAAGCTTTTGAGGGAATGCATCCAACATTCAAACAAGTGCCTCCAAATTTTGATTCACCATCCGTATCAACTGTTTTTTCTACACAAGCAGTTTTTAACCCAAGTTGCGACGCTCTAATCGCTGCAACATAGCCAGCTGGGCCACTTCCTAAAATAACAACGTCATACATGTTTCAGTTTCAGTCTCATTACTTAATTATAGATGATTTTTTTCTTCTCAATCTATGAGAATCCAATCCATCTTCCAGAGGCTGCAACTACCGTCCATAAGAAGAATGAAGAAAATCCTAATAAAGGAATTATCTTTCCATCATAACCTTTTAACACTAATGGATTTCTTACCAGAAAGGTAAATACTATTCCAATCACAAGACAAATCATCTTTATCCAAAAGGCTCTGCTGTAAAAACACTTAACAGCTTCACTTAAGAACAAAGGAATACCTGTTGATACCAATATGAAAAAACCTAATTTAAACCATACTCGTGTCTGCTTTATCACGTAACCAATCTTTTCTCTTTTTAAAATAAAGCCCATTAGCCTAAAGTCACCTATAACTACAGACCCACCTAAAATAGCTAAGCCTATTAGGTGAAAAGATTCAATAACAGGAAAGAGCCAAGTTGAACCCCTAATATACTCACCTATAAAGGAATCCTCAAAAAAGTAGAAAAGCTCAATTATTTGATTAGATTCCATCTATTCCTTCATACAATTGATAATCAACGACGCAACTGGTTAAAAAGTTAATCCATTCAGGTTGTGGCTGTCTGTCACAATCAAACCAATTATAGGCAATTAACCTTCCAGAGATAATGACTAAAGACCAAGTAAATAATGAAGCGATTGCGCTTGCTTTCATCGATTTAGGAATAAAAGAATCTTTGTCCCATTTTTTTGCCTCTTTAGACATTCTCTTATGGAAGAAAAGAGCATTAAGACCAGCAATTATAATTAATAGAATTTTTATTCTAAAAAAGATATTTTGATAATTTCTAACCGGTATTGCATAAAATAACAGCAACCCCGTTAGAGTCATTAAGCAAAAGCCTATAATAGTAAGAGGTAAAATTCCTTTATTCATCTCCGAAATAGAGAGATTTGTAAACACTTTGCCGGTCAATCTGAGGTCAACAAATAGTAAAGTTCCAAAGAAGAAACATATAAACAAAACATGTGACGATTCTATCCAAGGGTATAAATAGAGCGATTCATGCAGAGCAATGCTCCACTCTGTAGTTGAAAGCCATTCAGCAAAATCCAACATCTTCAAATCAGGGAGCTATCTCAATCCGTCATGTACGTTTGGTGGCAAGCAACACAAACTTGATACAGTTCTGCTCCTACTATAAAGAGCTCTTCTACATCTTGCTGTTCGGCAGCTTCAAAAACCTTATCACCCACCACCTTCAATAAACCGGAAACAGCAATCCAATCTTCTCTGTTTTGTGATATATGAGGTCTGGACAGAAGAAAGGCACTTTCAGAAATTACTTTGGCCCCATAAAGAACTTTGTCCCATTCTTCTTGATTCTTAGGTTCCAAACTAAACTCGCCCTCTTCTGTGATAACAAATCCTGCCGAATCCCATATAGCTTCAGCAGCTGGGTCAAGTAAATGAGCCATCAGGTCGTGTATTTCAGAATGATCATCTTCAGTAAAGACAGAGTGTATATTCGTAAACAACAAAATAGCCAGTAGACTGATTTTTCCAGTCAATCGTGACAAAAGAATCATTATCTTCTCTCTCTTGGATCAGACCCATCCCTGGGTGCTCCTGTGCCTGAAGAACCCATAAATACTTTTCTACCATCTGGAAAAGTTATATCTCTACCATTAGCTATACATCTAGGTAGGCATAATTTACCTTTGCTTTGATAACCCCTAACAACGATAACCGTTCCCGGCTTAATTGATTTTTTATTAATTCCATTTCTTATTAACGTATTTGGAGTTCCTCCTTCAACCATCCAAACTATAGTTTTTCCTGCTTCTTTAACTTCAACATGAACCCAAGCATGAGGATTAATCCACTCTACCTTTACAACTTTTCCAGTTATGTTGATTGGAGCATTAGGATCAAACTCAGCTGTAAAGGCATGGTGAGCACTTATAAAAGCGCTCATACCAAACAAAAGAGTAAAGCTTACTGCAATAATTTTAAGTGTCTTTTTCATAGTTATTTCCTTTCTTCTGCTCTTGCACCTGCAAGAATATTTGCCATAGCATAATTCCCTTCATGGCATGCATATTCATAAATCTGTCCATTGGCAGCTCTAAGAGGCATCTCACCTCTCCATAAGTCTTTATATGCCTTATCGTCATCAACTTCAAATTGATAAAGAATTTCATTTTCGTCAGTTCTTGTGAATCTTTCTGTTATTTCTGCACCTTCCATTATTAAAATCTGGTGTCTTATGCCCGCTCTAAATTTCTGCTGAGGGTGATGATTTTTAGTTTTAACAACCAAAGTGTTACCTTCCCAAGTGCCTACTGAATCGCCCAACCACGGCTGCATATTGTCAGGGTTATGATTTGATTCTAAGCGGATAATACGAGCATCATGATTCATTTCCACCAGAATCATGACGTAACCTGGAGATTGAACAATCTGATAGTTATTGTTGTAAAGAACATTTAGCATGGGCGGTCCTCCACTGGAACCAAAACCAACCAAACACCTTTCACCTAAAGACCTTTCTTCAGGATGATCAGCTACAGTAAACATCCTATACATTCCGTAAGCTTCTAGACCCCAGCGAATGTATCTTCTTGGGAGTTTTCCATCTTCAGGATAAGTAAGTATTGAACTTCTGTACTTCCCATCGAGCTTAAATAAATCAGTTCCAGGATCCATCCACGCAACATTGTAACCTCCTACATTGTCGCCGGCTTGCGGAGACTCCCCGTCTTTATAAGGATTATCTACCTCTTCTGAAAATTTTTCAGACATTCGTAAGGTTGCTCTCGCCTCTTCTTCACTAACGATTAGCGTGTCATAGTAATCTGGTCTTTCTAAATTAGTAAGACTGGCATTGGTCCAAGTACCTTGCAGATCAGGGTCACCGAACCAAGTCTTGGTGTTACTCCATTCTTCTGCATTTAAACCACTCACCAGAGGTGTAATGATCAACGCTGTAAACAGAAATTTCTTCATTTTTCTACTTCTCTAGCTCCTGCAAGAATATTACCCATTGCATAATTACCTTCATGGCACGCGTATTCATAAATTTGATCACTTTGTGCTCGCAGAGGCATTTCTCCTACCCAAGCACTCTTATACAAGTTGGGATCGTCGACTCTAAAACGGTATAGAATTTCTGTATCCGAAGTTCTTCTAAAAATTTCTGTTATTTTTGCATCTTTAGAAATAGCGAAATAATGCCGTAAGCCTGCTCTGTGAATATGCTGCCAATTAAAATTAGTGGTTTCAACAACCAAAGTATCGCCTTCCCATCTACCAATAGAATCTCCCATCCAAGGATCCATAGATTCAGGTAAATGAGCTCCTTCAATTCGCACAATTCTCGCATCGTGTATCATTTCTGCCATTATCATTACGTAGCCGGGTGATTGCACAATTTGGTAATTGTTGTTGTACAAGACATTCATCATTGGCGGTCCTCCTGAGGATCCAAAACCCACCACGCATCTTTCACCAACACCTCTTAATTCTGGATGGTCTGTTCTTTTGAATTTTCTTCTAAAATCTTTAGAGAAATACTCTCTTCTTTTCTTTGCATCCCAGGGCAATTTACCATTTTTTGGAGAAATAATTATTGATGATCTGTACTCATCACCTACTTTCAGAAGCTTAGTTCCTGGGTCCATCCAAGCAGTGTTGTAACCGCCTACATCTTGTCCTTTTTTTGGTGTTTCTCCTTCTTTTAGATAATTATCATAAGCATCGTTACCCTGAGTAGCTATTAAAGCAGCCATTTCTGCCTGCTCTTTGCTAACAACTAATTCTTTAAAACTTGAGGATCTTTCAAGTGTCGTTAAAGTTGCGTTAGTCCAAATCCCTTGAAGGTCTGGATCACCAAACCAAGTCTTCTTGGTTTGGTATGAATCTGAATAAACTGATCCTGCTACTGACAAAAAGATCAATCCTAAAATGGCTATTTTGGTGCTATTTTGCACGCCACTTTCCATATAAAAGCTCTTCAACGAACTCAACACATTTAAATTGCTGCAGTTGTGCATCTTTTCCTATTCTTTTATAAAGAGTCATTTTAATTGTCCAAGGCCTAGTAAAAACCTCTTCATCTTTAATTATTGCCTCGTAATCCATTGTGTGTTCATTTAAGAGAGTAAATCTCTCTGTTACTCTCAACTTATCACTATGAAAGTTACCTGATCTATCAAGCCAAGTTTGATCATTAAAACCCGAAGCCTCTACTACAAAAGTATTGTTTTCCCAGTAACCCCAGGACTGTCCCATCCATGAATCTACTGGAGCTTCACCCGGATCTTCTAAATAAATATTTCTTACTGCTCCGGCGTATTCATACGCAAAGAAAATAGCTTTTTCACTGTGAAAAATCTGAAATGGATAAGGCATATAAGTCGCTCTTGGAACACCAGGCAAGTAACACTTAATTTCAGGATCCAATTGTAACCAATTTTCTTTGTTCTCATTTCTCTTCTTAAGAGCTTTCTTTTTATAAGGTATCGTTCCTCCTTCTACAACACTCAATCCTGCTGGAACAGCTCCCACTGCTCCCAATGCCAAAATACTTGGGTGAGGAATTGGAACAATAGGGCCTTCAACTAAATCCATTGCCGCACTGGCTGAATGAGCTTCTAAATTATAATTAGCAGTGTTCAGCACTTGCCAAACTCCATTCAAGTTTGGGTTATCATTTGGGCCTTTGGGCAGATCCGAAGCAGAAATACTGAGTATTCCTAGAATAGACAAAATAATAAAGATTCTTCGATATATTAAAGACATGGTGATTCTCCTAACTAAATAGTAACTGAAGTTAAAAGAAATCACACTACCTAAGAACGATATAAATAACTTAGGAATTACTGGTATGTGATTAGCAGTAAACAGACTAGTTGGTTGTGTTTTTAGAAGGAACAATCAACTCACCCAACGAATCTAAATATTCCGTGTTTTGATTGCTTTGCTTGAAAGGTTTAGAATTATCTCTGTAGCTTTTTAAAGGCTGACCCAAGCCCTTCAGCCCCCTTTGTCTGCATCTAGTAACTTTCTCTAAATCTACCTCAACAAGTATTATTTCATCTCCAATGTTAGCTTCATGTAGAATTTCTCCGTCTGGTCCTACCGCAATTGATAGCCCACAGCCTTGGTTTCCTGCCGCGTTAATATCAATGTAATAGCATTGTTGTTGCGCAGCTGTTGCTATTACCATTGCTTTTTCAACATCACGATCGCAAGTGTCAGTTAAACTTGGATGAAGAATAACTTCAGCTCCGTTCATGGCTAATTCCCTGCTGGATTCAGGGAACCATAAATCGTAACAAATATGAATTCCAAAGCGACCAACTCCTGGTATGTCAAAAACACATGCCTCATCACCAGCCGAAACTTCTACTTCGTAAGGAAGAAAAGGAAAAGTCTTAACACAGGTTGTAACTAATTCTCCTGAAGGAGAAAGCACGGGTGCAGAATTTGTAATTTTGCCTTCATTGTGGTCATAAAAAGAGCCTGGAATAAACCAAATATCGAGTTCTTTTGAAATTTCTCTTAATCTTGGTAAATATTCATCAAGTGAATACTGTTTACTCTTATTTGCACCACCCACTGCAAGTTCACTCAAAACAACCATCTCAACCCAAGGGAATCTAGCGACCACCTCTCTTGTTTTTCTTTCAATAAGATTAAAATTATCGGTGTTATCCAAACTTATTTGGACGGCAGCAATTGAGAAAGGTTTCATAATTTATGACTGTATCACAGAGTTAAGAACAAAAAGGTCTTAGATTGTTAGCAAATTCTACGGCTTTATCCCACGCGTATTCATCGCCATCACTAAAATAGTAATAAAGTGTATCGTTAGGTAATAACACCAATGTTATTCCACCTGTACCTGACATAAAAGGTATCCAAAGATCAGAAGAACAACCAAACTTTTTACCGGAAAATCTTTTTACCCAAAAACCTTTGTTGTAGTACATCAGATTTTCGATAGCAACCAGACCTCGATCATTTTCATTCTTTTGGAGCGCATCAAACATAATTCCTTTATCCACCTTCCTTCTAATATCTAAAAAGTATTGCCCTATCTTAATAACGTCATCTGAAAGCAAGAACATGCCCATCTCTACATAAGGTTGTTGAACACTGTCCAGACTGCGTCTAATTTCATTTAAAGCATCACTTAATTCTAATGAATTCCAAAGAGGCAATAAAAGGTCATAATAAATATCCCCTTCGCTATTCACATTATCTTTATAGAACTTATTCAGTGCTGTCCCTAAAATATAAGTATCAGAAGAATGATAAGAAAGTTTAACTCCAGGATTTGTTTGTTTCTTAAAGAAGTTGCAAGCTGATTTAATTTTATCTTTGTGTGTAAGATTTTCAAAATACCCCTCATTCTCTAAATACCAATCTTCTGAATAATAATTTTTATACTTGTACTGACCGGTAGACATATCAAGAGCATTTTCAAAAGTTACACCACGCCACTTCTTGGATGAGCATTCGGGGACATAATCACTGATAAATAAATTCTTAATATTTGGAAAATCTATTTCGAGCATACTCATCGCATTGGAGGCAAAGATTGATTTGGCAAGAGAAAAAGAAGGAAGTAATAATTCATTGCAATAAGGATATCTTCCCTTGCGTGTCATGCAACCCCCTCTGTAATGAGTCTCTTCGTCATAAAAGCCAAACATTGTCATGTTTTCAGTTAGAACCTCTTTAACAGAACCTAAGTCTTTATAAGACTCCCCTAAAGTTGACAGTGCCTTAAGAGGAATGGTTGATTTTTTCCAGTCTTTATAATCTTGAATATTTTTAGTATTTAAATTTGGAGAATTAGTTAAAGAGACTTCAGCTGAGCCAATTAAATCAAATCTAAACCAACCGCATGTCTCGCTTGCTATTTGATAGACCATGTTTGAAATCTCGCCGCCTTCCGTCATGTCAAATAAAATAATGCCGTTATGCACACAATTTTGATTTTTTTGAATAAGGGAAAAAGGAAATGAAGATCTAATGTTTCCAAATTCATCATACCAGACCTCACCTACGCCATACTGAATGTCCCATAAAAAGTTTTGAGTGGTTCTTAAAGCACTTGAATCTGGAATAAACTTAGAACCTTCTATGGAAAAGTTAAGCTTTAGCGAAGGAAGTCTTGATAAAGGTTTAAAATTCTTATTAATTTCAAAAGAATCTTCTACAATCTTAAATCTGTATTCAACAGGTATCATTGAACTTTCTAAAGTTCCCTCAAGAGATCCTTCAAATTCTCCTGCACCTGCCGGTTTCTTAAAATGTAAAAATTTGGAAAAGCTTAATTTCGTTTTAAAATCTGGATCAGGCCATAAAAGTGTTTCTAATGGATTAAAGGAAAAAATTGAAGAAGACAGAAAAAGAGAAAAACTTAAGAGGAAGGCTTTTTTAAAACTTAAAAACTGAAACATAACAACTCCAAAAAAAACTCATTATCTATACTTTAACTTATATTACTTACAGATTACGAATTTCAATTGCGTCGGCAGAACTCTCAGACAATAGTCCTGATATGACAACGAATTTCAATCTTTTTTCTGGATTAAGTTCTCTTTTCAGAAAACTAAGAATTCCTGAAATATTCTTTTCATGATCTTTAGGCAAAGAAGTGTAATAAGCATTCACAGAGCCTGCTAGAGATAGATGCTGCAATGTCTTTTTATTATTACTGAAAGCAAAAACAGGCATTCTGTAGGGTTTGGCATTAGAGACAATCTCCGCCGTAGTGCCACTTCTTGTAATAGCAATAATCCCATCTGCCTCTATTGATTGAGCAATGGTCTTGGCTGCTATTCCTAAGTGCTGCCAGTCCGTAGTTGCTATAAGCTTGTCTTCATATCCTAAAGTTCTGTATTTTTCTGTTTTATCAGCTATGCGTTTAATAAACTTTACGCAATCTACAGGGTGGCTCCCTATAGTGGTTTCTCCAGAAAGCATGACAGCATCAGCTCCTTCATAGATAGCATTAGCCACATCCGTTACTTCCGCCCTGGTGGGCGTAGGATTATTAATCATTGATTCCAGTAAATGCGTTGCGACTATTGATCGTTTGCCGTACTTGGCGCATTTAGACATAATTTTTCTTTGTATATTGGGTAAATCTGAGAGATCAGTTTCAATTCCTAAATCGCCCCTTGCAACCATAACACCATCAGAGCATTGTGTGATTTCATCAATGTTTAATAGCCCCTCTTGATCTTCAATCTTCGAAATAATCTTAATTTTTTTTGATTTGCTCTTTAAAAAGGATTTCAGACCTTCTACATCAGAAGCATTTCTAACAAAAGATAATGCTATAAAATCTACTTCTTCTTTTAATCCAAAAGCAATATCAATTTTATCTTTCTCAGTGACGGATGGGAGGTTGATCCTAATCCCAGGCAAGTTCACGTGTCTTTTGCTTCCCAACTTACCCCCGTCCAAAACTATGCATTGGAGTTGGTTTTTTCTTTTCTTTAATACCCTAAAATTCATCAAACCATTATCTAGAGAAATCAAAGTTCCGACTTTTACACTGTTTATCAATTCATCGTAATGAACACGAATTGAAGTTGATTCAACGTCGAACTCGTCCCTTACGGTGAACGTAACCTCTTCACCTGTAACCAAATCTATTATATTTTCTGTATCGCCCGTTCGAATTTCTGGCCCCTGGGTATCCATTAAGATACCCACGGGGTTTTTAATTTGTGTATTAAGCCTTTTAATTCTATCAATGATCTTTTTAGCGGATTTATGGTCTGAATGAGACATGTTTATTCTCGCAACATTCATGCCTTCTTTTTGCATCTGTTTGAGAACAGAAAAGCTTTCTGTTGCAGGTCCAATTGTACAAATGACCTTGGTGCGCTTAAATTTCATCTAAATTTACTTATATATCCATATTTAGTTGGATTCTACTTCAAATAACTTGCTAAAAAAATTTATTATAAAAATTAATGAAGTGCTTAAAAAAAACTTTAAACCAAAAAAAACAGGCCCTTGTGGCCTGTTTTTTTTTGGCCTAATTATTTAGAATTTATATCTAATATCAACTCCGTAATGTCTAGGCGATAATGCAGAACCAGTTTTTCTGTAATTTTGCTCGTCACTACTTGCACCTAAAGAGTAAATATTTTTATTATTCATTAAGTTGTTCACGTACACTCTTACAGAAACATCTCCATCATCACTCCACCAAGAAGCACTTAGATTGGATGTCTCTCTAGATGGAACCTCATCAAGCTTTCTTTGAACACCGGAAGCAGAGAACTCACCCGTGTAAGAATGACTTAATAACAACCAAATAGGTCCTAATCTAGAATCCATTTCATAAGTTGCTCTTAAAGTATATTTAGTCTCAGGAATGCCCTTAAGAGGTCCGCCTTTTAAGTTAGTCGTATAATCTTGGACAAACGAAATGTCATCTGTAGCACATCCAACATAGCCTTGTGTGCATTGACCAAAAACAGGAACAGGAATTTCTGGATTGTCCACAACTAAGACGAAATAGTCTTCGCCATACTCTGTAACTGTGTGACTATAGTTTCCTGCCAATGTTAATCTATCAGTAGCGGCGTAGTTCATTTCTATCTCTAAGCCTTCATTGGTTATACCGTCAGTATTTCCAACAAAATTAGCTCCTGCACCTCTGATCGGATCAAACTGCTCTAGTTCATCTTGATAGCCGTCATAATCATAATGATACATCGAAGCAAAGATTTGTAAGGTATCGTCTAGATGCAGACCTTTATAACCTACTTCTACAGCGTCCACTCGCTCTTCGTCGTACGATACCAATATTGAACCTGTGCCATTAGGAATGCCGTTGGCATCTCTAGCATCATCTCTTTGACCAGAAACTCCAAGTGCGTAACCACCTGCTCTAAAACCTGTGGTGTAAGAAAAATACCACAATTGAGTGTCATTAGGCGTGTAATCCAAATTTACTCTAACGTTAGTATCATTCCAAGTATCGTTCCCACCTATGGTACTGGTGTAACTGTAAGGTATTCCTTGTCCTAGTCTCAAAGGCGTTGCACAATCCAGAGCTCCTAATTCACAAGTTGGCGTTATAGGGGCAGATGGATCAATTGAACCAGGATATATAGCACCTGCAGGAATAAGTCCTGCTCCGGCTAGTCCAGTTAAATAGGCAATCATCGCAGGATCATAATTATAGACAGCATTACCCATAGCCACGTTCGTTGCTGCTGTAGTAGTTACAGCACCTCCGATTGGTATATAAGGTTGTCCAGCCAATAAATTCATAGCCGGTAAATACCCGCCAACAGGGCCTGCAAATAATTCTGTGTACCCTCCTCTAATTTCCAAGGCTGTTTTTTCATCCTCTGCGTATCTCGCTCCTAACACTAAAGCAAACTCATCATTGATCGTCCAAGTTGCTTGTGTAAAGTAAGCGTAAGCATCATTTTGGTTATCATTGGTGTGGCGATATACAGCTCCGGAAGAATCTCCTTGCCACCTTCCTGAAACCGTTGATCCTAATGGCGCATCCCCTAACCTAACATGAGGAGTTAACGCGTCACTAGGCCAACCTAAAACTCCCATAACGGTAGTTCCTGGTGCTCCTAATATAATTCCATATGGGTATAAGTTCTCAAATCCAACATCCATAACACCGTAATTAGCAGCATTTAAGATTCCTGGCACGTTATTACTTAATGAGTAATTTTGTTGCCTGTTTTCGTCCATAAAGAAAATACCCGAAGTGACTTCCACATCATCGCCAATCATCCAGTTAATATTGATTTCATGAGTTCTCATGTGAACATCTTCAAGAACAGTTTGTCTGTATTGAGAAATAACACTAGGAGATTGATCTATATCTTGGTTAAAGGTGTATCCGTAATCCACGTAACCATACAAATAGGTTAATGTGGTTCTGTCATTTATATCCCAAACAAACTTTGCTTGTTGACCATTTTGATCAAAACGCGTGTGATTAGCAGCGCAATTATCATAAGGATAATCACAATTCGCTTCATTGTTAACATTTACCATGTTGGTTCCCAAAACGCTTTGTCCCGTTAATCCATAACCTGGATTTATTCTGTAAGGAAAACCGGTTATATGAACACCAGGTATTCTAGGTGCACCGTAACCCACTTCTCCAGTTATCGGATGTACAAATTGAACTGCACCAGGGGTAGTTGCAGTTGCTGGTCTTAAGCCATAAACAGCATCTGTAGTGTTTCTGGTTCCTCTATTGGCTCCGTACCCTTCAGTAATTAAGGTAGCAGAAGGGATTATTCTATCTGATACCCTGTCGTTAGCTCGTATTTGAAAAGACATGTCTTCATTAATGTTCCAAAGAAGTGTCAGAACATAATTTTCATCATTCAACGAGTTTGTATTTGGGCCATCTCCTATGCTGTGTTGGTCTCCATCTCTTTCAATATCAGCAAAGGTTAATCTATAAGCAAGAGAATCAGTTATAGGACCTGTGGCCATTCCATAATATTGTTGCATGCCCATATCGCCTATAACCGTTCTTGCCTCTCCACCGGATTCAAACTGAGGTGCTTTCGTAATGTAATTAATGGCTCCGCCAATGGAGTTACGTCCGTACAAAGTACCTTGAGGTCCTCTCAATACTTCAATTCTTTCAACGTCGTAATAATAGTTCTCTGATGCGGCTATTCCAAAATCCGGTGAGTAAACGCCATTGTAGTAAGTCGCAACACCCGGGTCTCCGCCCAGTGCTCTAAAGTTACGTCCAACTCCTCGAATCCTTACATCATAAGCATCACGAGTTGTTGCAGGCAATTGATCCATCAAATCATCAGGTCCTTGCATTCCCAGATCTTCAAGTAAAGAAGAATCAAAAGCAGTTATTGACATAGAAGTATCAGAGACTGTTGACTGCCTCTTTTCGGCTGTAACAACTACTTCTTCAATACCCCCTCTTTTGTTATCTTCGTCTTCATCAGCTGTAAAGCTAAAGGAAGAAAACGCAACAAGACTAGATATGACTATAAAGTTTAAAGAATTTATTTTCATTTTGAACCCCAAATAAATTACTTAAATTTCCTTTTTAAGCAATTAAGTTAATCAAAGACCCTCCAAGGACCCTATATAGATATTAACTATGCCGAAAATAGTCCCTATGGTCAAATTATCAAACCTTATAAATAAAAGAAAACTACCTTACAGAATGCTTATTCTTTTTCTGACGAAGGTGACTTTGAAAATAAATAAATAAAGGAGGCTAAAATTATTACAATATTCAAAATTGTTACACCGAATATTTTAAAGTTTACCCACGTAGCTAAATCTGCAAAATAGATAAAATATAAGTTTATTGTTCCTACAGCAAGTAACGCTAATGAAATAAAATAAGTGACATTTCGCCAAGATTCGTCTGGAACTTCTTGTAATTTTAGTCCTGTAGATAAAAAAAATGATTTTAATGCAACTGGCCCTTTAAATAAGTAAGATCCCAGTAAGATGGAACCCAAGAGCCAGTGAACAATAGAGAATTTCCACTGGAGAAAAATAGGGTCTCTTAGAAGTAAAGTCATTGCTCCAAAAGGAATAACTAGGCACCAAGAGATGAATAAAAGCTTACTAACCTCTTTTTTTACTAGCCTTTCAACAATGACTTGAAAAGTTATGATAATCATAAGGGCAGCGGTTAGCATTAAAAAATCCCTAGTTGAATACCATACAGTTGCTAAAACTGCAATTGGCATTAAAGGGTTTTCTGATATTTTAAGGAGTAAATTCAAAGTGTTAATTTCTAAAATAATATAAAAGAATGGCAACTAATAGTAATTTTAAGCTAATATCTAAAGTGCTGTATCTGTTCCCCAGACTGACTTATCTCCGTCATGGAATTAATACCCAATTCTAAATGTTGATCAGTCCACTCTTTTGTAACGGCTTTATCGGACTCTTCGGTTTTAACTCCATCTGGTGCCACGGGGACATCTGAAACTAAAAGAAGTGCTCCTCTTGATATTTCATTATAATGACCAACTATAAAGATGGTCGCTGTCTCCATATCAATACCGATACAAGTAGTGGCCTTAAGGTGCTCTAAAAATGGCTTATCATGCTCCCAAACTCTTCTATTTGTAGTATGAATAACTCCGGTTCGATACTCGTAACCTTTTTCAATAACTTTTTCTGAGACAAATTTATGGAGTTTAAAAGAAGGAAGCGCTGGAACTTCTGAAGGGTAATAATTATCACTGGTGCCCTCTCCTCTTATGGCAGCAATTGGCAGGATAAAGTGACCTATCTCGCTGGAGCCCTTTAAACCACCACATTTTCCCAGGAAAAGAACACCGTTTGGATTACATGCTATCAAGAGATCCATAATGGTTGCTGCATTGGGTGAGCCTATGCCGAAATTTATAATTGTTAAGCCTTCGTTATTTGTGGCGGCCTGCATGGGTTTTTTTTCACCGTATATATCTACACCAAATTTATCTGCAAAGCTTTCAACATAATCTGAAAAATTTGTTAATAAGATGTTTTGACCAAATTTCTCTAAAGGCATGCCTGTGTATCTCGGCAGCCAATCTTTCGCTATTTCTAGTTTATTCATCATGAAGGCATTTTAATCTACTTCACTCATTAAAGGCAGAAGGTTTGTGTACAAAAATTTAGCAATCAGAGGTTGTGCTGTTGCATTGGGGTGAATTCCATCATCTAACATCATTTCTTTATTAAGAGCTATGTCATTGAGCATGAAAGGAATTAAGGGGATATTATTTTCTTGTGAAACCTCCTTATAAATAGACTCAAAAGAAGTTTGATAGCGTCTTCCGTAGTTAGGAAGTATTCTTATTTGCATCAGAAGAACTTTCACCCCTTTTTTGATTGAAAGATTTATCATTTCTTCAATATTATTTTTAATTTTTGCTGGAGGATATCCTCTGAGCGCATCGTTTCCGCCAAGTTCTATTAGGATATAAGACGGCTTCGAATTATCTATAATTTTTTCTAACCTAGAAAGTCCTCCTCCTGTGGTTTCACCTGATAAACTCTTATTAATAATCGTTAGACCAATCTTCTCTTCAATTAGAATTTTTTTTAGTTCTTCAGACCACTGTTTTTCTGTGTCCATACCATAGCCAGCGCTAATACTATCTCCATAGATCAATAAAATACTATGATCTTTATCGGCAAGTGAAATACTGCTGATTATTAGAAGAGAAAATATATAAAATAGTCTATAAAGCACTGTAGATTAGTAGGGTTAGGAAATTATTATAGATTAATAATATATTTTGTTTGAAGAATAAGGGTGTTATAGTAGGGTAATACACCTAAATCGTAAACTTTTCTTTTATATTTAAAAATTTATTAACCAAGACAGTTTCAAATTTACTATGATTCTAACTACAAAAAATTTGAGGAAGGAAGTGCCTTCTGGAGAGAGTAATTTAGTCATACTTGATGACATTACTTTTAGTCTTGAAGAAGGAAAATCATTAGCAATTACCGGGCCTTCAGGTTCAGGAAAATCCACCTTACTGGCGCTCCTTGCTGGTCTTGATACCTCCACGAGCGGAGATATTGTATTAGATGGAATTCAGTTAAATCTATTGAATGAAGAAGAAAGAGCTATCCTAAGAAAAGACAAAGTTGGATTTGTTTTTCAATCTTTTGAATTATTACCTGGTTTAACTGCCCTTGAGAACGTTATGTTACCGTCAGAGCTCAAGTCTGAAGAGAAACCCAAAGAAAAGGGTGAATATTTTTTGGAAAGAGTTGGTCTTTCTGATAGGCAACATCATTATCCTAACCAACTTTCTGGGGGTGAACAGCAAAGAGTTGCAATCGCAAGAGCTTTTGCTTGTTCTGCAAAGATATTATTTGCAGATGAGCCAACGGGAAATTTAGATCCAAAAAATGGTAAGTTAATTTCTGACCTACTGTTTGAAGTTAATTCAGAAGCAGATAATGCTTTAGTGATAGTAACCCATGATCAAGACTTAGCTTCGCAGTGTGACCAAAAAATAGAACTAAAACTTGGTCAAATCGTAAGCTAATGCTTGCAAGTCTTTCTTTAAAGCTCTTTATAAGAGAAATCCGTTCGGGTTATCTGGCTTCTATGCTGCTTTCATTAGTGCTTGCAGTGACTATTGTTTCAGGAATCTCTCTTTTTACCGATAGACTTGAAAAGGTTCTCAACTCAGAAACTAAAGAATTCCTGGGCGGTGATTTAAAATTTGAATCCAATGAAGACTCAATAAAAGATGTACTTAAGGCGCTAAATTTAAAAGATTCTAAATCTTCTGAAATGGCCATATTCGCTTCAGTTATATTTTCGGAAGAAGAAATGCAATTAAGCTCTATAAAAGCAGTTGATAATTCTTATCCGCTTATCGGAGAGCTTGAGCTTCAAAACAGTTCTGGAATTTACAAAACAAAAGAAAACCCCACTCCAGGAACCTTGTGGATAGATGAGAGATTAAAAAACCTTCTATCTCTAAAATATGGAGATGAAATATATGTGGGTGATGCGACATTTGTATTTGAAGCAACCATAATGTATGAACCTGATAGAGGTTCTACTAATTTTGCGTTTGCGCCTAAAACAATAATGAATATAAAGGACCTGGATAAAACTAACCTCATCCAACCGGGCAGCAGAGTTGAATACAACTATCTATTTACAGGGCCTGAAGAAGAAATAAGTCAAATAAGAAGTACTTTAGAAAAAAATAAAAAACCAGGAGATGATATAGAATCTTTAAACGAAGATGATAGCTCTTTAGGTCAAACCGTTGATCGTTCAGAAAACTTCTTTTTATTAGGTGGTTTGATAGCAGTTTTACTTTCGGCCTGCACTATAGGAATTTCTTCACAGAGATTTGCTCGTAGGCATGTTAGTTATGTTGCTATTCTTAAAACATTGGGCATGAATCTTCTTCAAATTAGAGGACTGTATTTGTTACTTTTTTTCTACATAACCTTGCTAACATTGGTATTAGGATTAACTCTTGGATGGTTTTTACAATCCAATTTCATCAGCTTGATGGATTCTTATTTTCCCACAGAACTACCCGCACCTAGCCTCTACCCTCTTTATGTAACATGCGTCACTGTTCTTATTTGCCAATTTGGATTTATTTATCCGCATATATCTAAGCTACTAAATATATCTCCCATGCGTGTTCTTAAAAACGATATAAGTTTCAATCAAAATATCTTACCTATTTTCTTTATGGGATTGATGGCCTTTTTGTTGCTACTTTTTATTTATACAAATCAAATTACTCTATCTTTAATTATCTTTAGTGGGGTAATAATTTTTTCATTTACAGGTATAGGTTTCATATATCTATTATTAGGTAAAAGTAAATTAGGTCTGGGAGCCCAAGACCCCGTTAGCCTTGCATTTTCTGAATTACGAAGAAGAAAATTAAGTAATTCTTTCCAGATTTTTGCTTTTACTGTAGCAATTGGATTAAGCTTAATTACATTCTCGGCGAGTAAAAACTTATTAGGAAGTTGGCAAGATTCTATTCCTGAAAATTCACCTAACAACTTTGCTATCAATATAAACGAAGAAGATAAAGCCACCATGAAGCGTTTCTTATCTGAGAATGATATAGAAATTAATCTTTTTTATCCTGTCGCTAATGCTCAGATTGTTAGAAAGAAAGATCAGGATAATATTATAGACAGAAATTTTAATATCACTTGGATAAAAGATCTTCCAGAACAAAACGAAATAATAGATGGAGAATGGTTTCAAGAAGGAGTGAAAAATGGAATTTCTATTTCAGATCAAATTTCTGAACGATACGACCTACAAAAGAATGATGAAGTTATTATTCAAATGGAAGATGGTTCGATAGAGACTTATATTCAAAGCATTAGAGCTGTAGATTGGGAGAGCTTCTCTCCTAATTTCTTTGTAATTGGACATCCTTCTTTATTTGAAGAAAAGTCTTCAACTCATATAACATCTTTCTTTATTCCTAAGTCTAAACAGATGGTGGCTGCGGAATTGATGCGTGAATTTAGGACTGTGTCTGTTTTTTCAATTGAAGAGCTAATCAAACAAGTCAGAGATATTGTGAATCAGGTAACGAAAGCACTAAACTCAATACTCTTATTAACGTGCCTTAGTGCATTGTTTTTGGCTTTCGCTGCCTTGCAAGATGGTTTTGATCAAAGAAAACATCAGTCAGCAATACTTAGAACATTAGGTGCAACAGGGAATCTGGTTAAAACTTCATCATTAATAGAGTTCTCAATACTGGGGTTAGTATCTGGGCTGCTTGGTTCGGCGATCGCTCATACTGGAGTTTACTTTATAGAAGCCAAAGTATTCGAAACACTACCGGGTTTTTATCCTGAGATATGGTTAATGGGTCCAATTATTGGAATATTGATCGTATCGGGATTAAGCCTTTACCTGGTTAATGGCTTAATGAAACAATCTCCAAAAGATCTTTTGAAACTGCAGACATAAAAAAACCTGCATTAAGCAGGTTTTTTTACCGTCTTAACTCTTAATAAGCCCCAAACTTATAAGTAAAAGAAATTCCTCCCATTCTAGGTAAGGTAGGAGTAATTGATCTCTGATAACCTAGTTGTTCTCCATCTGAAGTCATATTTCTAACTCCAATCTCGTCCATGACATTATTAACAAATGCCATTATTTCTAGATTTTCTTCATTATTAGTCCAAGTAGCTTTGATGTCTAAACGATCAAATGCCGGAGATGTATCCAGTGCAAGTCCGCTATCGTCCCAAAGAATACTGTCAGTCCAAGAGTACCCTAATAGATAGTCAACCCTTCCATCAGACAGTTCTTGAGTATAGTTTATATATGCAGAAGCTTTTAGCTCAGGAATTCTTTGCATCTGCATTCCTTTCACAGGAACATTTCTTTCTCTTATAGAATAAATAGAGCTTGGTGCGTAAGGGTTGTTATCATCAATAACACCTGTATTACCAAGAGCGTCTACCATCTCTTCGGAATACTCTGCATCTGTATAACTGAAGTTACCACCTATCAAAAGTTCAGCAGTAGGAGCATAAATTACATCCATCTCAAATCCATTTGTATCAGCTTCAGGGAAGCCTCTTACGGAAGTACTCGTTCCTCCTAAGAAACTCTCAGTTTGGAACTGACCATGAATATTTTCATAAACGTATTGATAAAGAGAAGCATTTATTTGCAATGTGTTATCTAAATGAGATCCTTTGTATCCCAGCTCAGTTGATTCAACTGTTTCCTTATCGTACGCAGGAAATGCAGAAAAATAACCTAAGTTAAATCCTCCAGCTCTGTAACCGGTGGTTTGAGATAAATACCAAAGCGCTTCATCCGTTGGAGAGTAATCTATGTTCACTCGATAAGTAACGTCTTCAAAGTCCCTTGCCATCGCCCTATAAATAGATCTACTCATAGGTATGCCTCTAAATCTGATAACCCCTTCACCTGTAGGCGTTCCATCAGCATTTAAAGCACCAGTTGCCACGTTAAAAGCAAGCAACCCTTCAGGTGTTAACTGACTTTCGGTGTAAGTAAACAAGTTTTCATTGGCTACTTTTTGGTCTTCATGCCAAGAAGCACCAACAGTTAGTGCCCAAGTTTCATTTATTTGATATTCACTCTGGAAATAAACAGCATAAGCATCGGTTTTATTTTCGGTTTGCCAAACAAAAGTAGTGCCCACTGATGGACTAGGACCTTGTCTTAGAGTTGCATTCTCTCCAGTCCAAGGGCCCTCAATGAAGCAAGTGGCAGAAAGGTAAGGGTCACTGAAATCCGGTGTTGGTACAACGCCAAATAGATTAACGATTCCACAACCTACATCTCTAGCAGAGTAAGGACCTACCATCGTTGGCGAAGCTCCCACAACAGGGGCACTAGCCACAATCGGTCCAAATACTGCTTGAGCGGTATACCAATCAGTAAATGCGCTACCTGTATCACCAACTCCGTAATTAGCTGCTTGGCCATAACGTGCATTTTCACTGCCCTCGCCTGTCCAAAAATCTAAATCTTGATCAATTTCATTGTGGTACTCAAATATACCTCCAACAAAATCCCAATCATCTGTGATATCCCAGAAAACTTGGATTTCATTTTGCCAATTTTCATTTTCTTGCATAGCATGGAATTGTTCGTCTAGAACTGGATTACCAGTTCTGTCATCATCCGTTACTCTGGTGTAGAGATAATCAGTATAAGCACCTATGTATTTGATCGTTAAATTATCTCTTACATCCCAAGCCACATTAATCGTGCCGCCAGAGTGACCAAAATACTCATCATTAAAACCATTGGTTGCTGCTACTAAATCTTCACCACTCAAAGAAGGTACGCTAGCACCATCTCCAAAAGTTGTCGCGTTCAAGATGGATTGATCATACCCATAGGCATAATTAGGCCTAGCAAAACCACTATTTGTAGGGTCAACGCCAGGAACCAGGAATTGAGCGTATTTAGTTATTCCGTTGTGATTGAATTGATGAACATTATATCCGTTCACAGCACAATTAGGTGTTGATCTATCAGTTAGGCTTGAACAAGCAATACTGGGATCAACCGCTCTGTAACCGTGAACCATAAGATCATTACGACGAGTACCCAGACCGTATTCACCAGTAACAATTAAACCAGCTCCTTGAGCTGAACTGATAACTCGTCCGTAACTTCGATTATTTCCTCTTACGTCAACGGTAAGATCGTCATTTTGCCAACGAAGAGCCAATGTGTAATTTTCATCTTCATAACTGTCAAGATCTCCACCCAGGCCAAGGTTCTTAACCGTTCCGTCTCTTTGTCGATTAACAACAATTACCCTTGCACTTAGATTGTCGCTAAGAGGTTGATTTAAGAATCCATACATTTCAGCCAAACCATAAGAACCAACTAAAGTTCTTACTTCTGCTGCGAACTCATCGCCAGGTTTTGTTGTGATGAAATTAACCGCACCACCAATACTATTTCTTCCATACAAAGTTCCTTGTGGTCCTCTTAAAATCTCAATCCTTTCAATGTCATAAAGACCATTATCAGTAGAAGCAATACCAAAATCTTCAGAATAGGCTCCATCATTGTAAGTTCCTACTCCCGGATCTCCTCCAAGCGCTCTGAAGACCCTGCCAACTCCACGAATGGATATATCATATGGCTGGATAGTCGTTGCAGGAATATAGTTTTGAAGGTCTTCTTGATTTCTTAGATTAAGACTATCAATTAAAGAACTATCAAAAGCCGTTATTGAAATAGCAGTATCTTGTATTGAAGCTGCCCTTCTTTCAGCAGTTACTATAACTTCTTCTATGCCACGAGTAGATTCTTCTTCATCAGCCGAAAATACAGAAATCGGTAATAAAGCAATAATTAAAACGTAAATAAAACGATTCATAAACCCTCCCCAGAGTATTTAATTTACTAGGTTGCCAATACTTATTAGCAATATATACGCACAAAGTACGCCTATTTCATGGAATTTTCAAGAAAAAAATTAACACAATTATACGAAAGTAAAATAAGCAAAAGCGAAAGCAACTAAATTATTAATTGCATGCAATGCCATTACTAAAAATAAGGAATTATATTGCCAACGTAAAAAACCTAAAATAAGACCAAGTACAAAGAGAATAAAGAGAATCTTTAACTCATATTGAAAGTGCAAAGAAGTCCAAGTCAGGCTAGACAGGCCTATTGCCGCCCAACCTCCCAGAGTATTTCTTAGTTGCGACAATAAAAACCCTCTAAAAACAAACTCTTCAAGGATTGGGGCAATAATAATAGTAGTAAAAACTCCAAATATAATAGGCTCAGAGAGCATAAACCTTATAAATGATTCGGGTGCCTCGATCTGCAGAACCCGCATATAAATTTCTTCTAGAATAAGGAAAAAAGCTAAAAGTAGACTAGATTTAAAAAAAACAGATTTCTTAAAAAGAAATAAACCCAGCTCATTAGTTATATTTAGTCCTCTTTTTTGCATTCTCCACACAAAGAAATACACGATAAAAGGTGCTGAAAGTATCATCGTCAGGTTGCCTTTAACGGGGTAAAGAATAACGTTGCCAAAAATACCCATTTCTACTTCAGACGGATTGAAGTAAACCCAATCACCTACAAAAGAAAGTAATACGTCAAAAGGAATCGGGTACAAGTTAAAAACAAGCAGCGAAAGAACAACCGCCCATAAAGGATTAAAATACTTTGCTTCTTGATTAACCATAAAACCCGATTATAGATTTACAAATAAATAAGTATAGATAAATGAGGTGGAAGTGATTTAAGGATTCTCAATTAATGCTAAGATAAAAATGAACTTGGAGAGAATCAATGACATACGCCCCTAAAGAAAGAAGTTTTTATGATGCAGATAGCCACGTCATGGAATTGCCTAATTTTATAATTGACTATGCTGATAAAGAATTTAAAGATTTAATTCCACCGGTTAATTACAAGGCCAGTCTTGTAACGGATGAAGAAGTTGAGGCAATAATTAACAACGGCGGAAAGCACACAAAGGAACACGTTCAAGCACAAATTGCTTTAGGAGATGGATTGATTGCCGAATCAAAAGAAATCCAGGCTTTAGGTGCGTTTGATCGTGAGGACAGAAGCGTTGCCATGGACTTGCTTGGCTTTAAAAAACAACTTGTTTTTGCAACTCACAGTGTTGTCACTCCTTTTAGAGATGTTAGAGGTAAAGCTAAATACGTTGATAACCAAAAGGGAATCTCACCTGAATTGCGTTATGGAGCTACACGGGCTCACAACCGAGCCATGTCGGATTTCTGCTCTGAAGATTCAAGGCTTATGGGTGTAGGGGTTATTCCTTTGCACGAACCAGAATTAGCAATGATTGAATTGGACTTTGCTATTAAGTCTGGGCTGGAATCAATATGGATTCCTCATTACGCATGCGGAGATAGATCTCCTGGGCATTTAGCATTAGACCCTTTTTGGCAAAAACTTTCAGATGAAGGTATTCCTTTTTTAATGCACGTAGGCGGAGCACCTCTTCAATTGGATAAAAGCTGGAACGATAATGGTAAGCCACCCAGCAAGGATTGGATGGGCGGTGGAGAAAATGTTAGAGCAAAAGACATGGTTGTTATGCATCAAGGACCTGAAACTTTTATCTCGATGATGGTTTTAGATGGCGTTTTCGAAAGGCACCCTAAACTTCGAGGTGCTTGTGTTGAGTTAGGAGCTGGCTGGGTTCCTGAAATGTTACAAAGACTGGATTACGTTGTTAAAACTTGGAACAGAGTCGACAAGAACTTGGAAGACATTAAACGAAAACCTTCTGAGCAGTTAAAAGAGCAAATGGCTTTTACTCCCTATGCCCATGAGGATGTGGGATTGTTGATGGATGCTTCGAGTCCAGAACTTTACCTTTTCTCAAGTGACTATCCGCACGTAGAAGGTACGAGAGACCCCATAGGAAAGTTTGATAAAACACTTGCAAATCATGACGAAAGTAACAAAGACCTTTTTTATTCTGAAAACTTCCTAAGAATCTTTCCTGGAGCTAGGGTATAAAAAAATTAAGTTGATGTATTTTTAAAGATGACTGCCTAGAAGCTGTTTAAAATTTTGAGTATAGAATTTACTTTTAACTTCTTCGTTGATGCCATTCATTGTTCTTTCGTATCTGCTTATAGGATCATCCGTTCCTTCGTGGTGAGGATAGTCTGTTGCAAACATTAATAAGTCAGCAGCTCCACTTTCTAGAAGCCATCCAATGTCTTCTCCAGGAAATGGAGTAAGTTTTATATGATTTTGTACGTACTCAGAAGGGAGTTTTTTAACGTGAGATAAATCCTGTAACCTTCTAAAAGCTCTAAAAGATTGATCAAGATGCTTCATCCAAGAGATCACCCAGGATGCGCCTAATTCAACCACCCCTACCCTTAGTTTTGGAAAACGATTAAAAACTCCATCAAATATCATTGCAGCAAGAAAAAGTTCTGCACAATAACCAATCCCCATATAGGCCAAAGCATCTCTTGGAGCGTCCCCTTCTTTGTGTTTAGGAACCGAACCTCCATTATTGTAAAAAGACAAAGGGACAGGGTCCCAGCTATTATCTATCCCCACATGAAGAGTTATGGCCATATCAGCTTCTTGTATCCCCTTCCAGACTGGATCAAAATCTGGATGGGTAGAAGATTTGCAACCTACAGGGGCTATGGTGTCTATAGCAACAACAGAAAAATTTTTATTAATTGCATCATTCAAAAAGCTGAGCGCTACTTCTTCTCCAAAATGGAAGGGAATGTATGCAACTCCGTGCATTCTAGGATCATCTTGACAAAAACTAGCCATACCTCGATTTAATGCCTTAACACCTCCTATAACAACTTGGTCATCTTTTGATGCTAAAACTTGATCAAAGGCGCTTGTAGGAAAGACTAAGTGTCCTTTAAAACCAAGAAGATCATTTGCTAAAATTCTTTCATTAGAATCAAAAGCCCCTAATCCATCCCAGCCTTTATGACCCCATCCCATAAATTCATCTTTTGCTTTATTTAATACTTCAGATGATGATTGTCTTTCATTAAATTTCTTAATGGAGTCGTCAATTCTTTTTAAAGTATCTTTGTCTCCTTCAACTATAGGCTCAAGCCTATCTCTTATATTCTTATCAGCAAACTCATAGATCCAATCCGGTCTCTCCATCATGTGAGTATCGGCATCGTAAATATCTTCTCTATGAGCGTATGGCATATTTCTTTTCCTTTTTTTTTATTTTACCACTCTAACTGATAGTAAACTACGATCATGCTTAATCTGTTTGTAGAAAATTTTGTAATTGTATTCGTTGCAATTGATCCAATTGGACTTCTTCCAATATTTGCAACCTTTACTCAAGGGCTTACTAAAAGTGATATCCTTAAATTAACCTTAAGAAGTACCACAACAGCATTTATTGTATTACTTTTATTTTGGATTCTGGGATCCGCTATTCTGGATTTTATGGGCATCAATATTCAGTCTTTTAGAATTATTGGAGGTCTTTTTCTGTTGATCATTGCCTACCAAATGGTCTTTGAACAACGTCAAGAAAAAAGACAAGATACCGTAGAAAAAGCCATGAGCGATGAAGCCCTCTCCTCTCTTGCTACATTTCCTCTCGCCATCCCTTTTATTGCTGGCCCAGGAGCAATAACAATAGTTATGCTTCTTTCAGAAAAAGGAAACAGCAGCCTTCAGGAACAAGTGATTGGTTTTAGTCCCGTTGCCGTTATCATAGCCCTTACCGCTCTATCTTTATGGCTTTCCTCGAAGCTCGTTAATCTATTGCCGCTTTCCGCCATAGGCATATTACAAAGAACTTTTGGATTGTTATTGGGGGCTCTCTCTGTCGAGTTTGTCATACAAGGGATTAGGCAAACTTTTAGTATATAAAATCCAATTCTGTATTTTCTAATAAAAAATTTACCTCTACTTTAGGCTTAATTTAGAAGTGAGGTGTTTATATGCTTCTTCCACACTACTAGTAATAAAAAATAGATCTAAGTCCTTTTTATCGATCACTCCATAATCCACCAAAGTTTCAAAATTAATTAAACTCGTCCAATAGTCTTTTCCAAAAAGGACTATTGGCAGGTCTTTCTTAATTTTTCCAGTTTGTAAAAGCGTAAGGATCTCAAAAAATTCGTCAAGAGTTCCAAAACCACCCGGCATAATCACAAACGCCTCTGATAAATAGGAGAACCAAAATTTTCTGGTAAAAAAATAATGAAACTCAAAATTTAATTTGGAAGAAACGTAAGGGTTCGGTTCATTTTCAAAAGGCAAAGAGATACCCAGAGCGACAGACTTAGCTCCCGCATCATTCGCTCCTCGATTCGCCGCCTTCATTATTCCAGGTCCTCCGCCCGAACAGACCACATACTTTTGATCTTCTTCATTTAAATTCATAGACCACTCCGAGAGTTGTCTTGAAAGCTCTCTCGTGG
>Ga0315327_10000261_pt1 | contig 25578 bp, 22 predicted proteins | sample M110032315metaG_FD_203460 | JGI IMG/M metagenome (GOLD analysis project Ga0315327, IMG submission 203460) | Ammonia-oxidizing marine archaeal communities from Monterey Bay, California, United States - M1 100m 32315 | ecosystem: Environmental > Aquatic > Marine > Coastal | place: USA: California... | reverse complement strand
TGGTGCCTTTGGGTTCTTTAGCTCCAACTGCACGCCAAGTGTGCGAGGTTTCGTTTATTTTGCTGGTTATCTCAATATCTAGTCTGCTGGACATCAAGGAAATGGTATCTGGATCAATGAGTTCTGCCACACAATGTATAGAGAGAGTCGGAAAAGGGCTATGATGTGATTATTCAAATAGGGGAGCTTGGTTAACAGGCTGAGAATGCAGCGATCACTGCAGACCCTGATACCTGATCTGGGTAATGCCAGCGGAGGAAATTATGAAAGTCCAAGCGAAACTAGTATCAGTATTTATTGCGGTAATGCTCTTACCCTTGCTTGTCGTAGCTTGCTCAAATTCGGACGATAACAATAATGTGGCGAAACGTGATTGTTTAACAGCTGAAGATTCGGTAACAATTACCACAACGAGTGAGGATAGCAAAGCCGTATCTGGCGAATCAATTGACCTAGTTGTTTACGATGCGTTTCTTGCCCCTCCAGGTGCATTTGAGAAATTTACAGAAGAAACAGGAATTGCTGTAAACATACTTACTACCGCAGATACAGGGACAATGGTTTCTCAAGCGGTCCTGACTTCAGGTGACCCCATCGGTGACGTAATGTTCGGTGTTGACAACACATTTCTATGTCGAGCTTTATTAAACAATGTGTTCTCACCATATAGACCATCTACATGGGACCAATTAGAAGAGAGCTTAAAACTAGATCCATTCGCACGTGTTACTCCAGTAGATTTTGGAGATATATGCCTCAACTATTGGATTGATGATACTAGGAATCAACCAACAAGCATTAAAGATTTGACAGATACTGAATATGCCGGTTCTTTCGTAACACAGAATCCGGAAACGTCAGCTCCCGGCATGGGATTCTTGCTAGCTTCAATAGCCGTGTTTGGTGAGGACGGTTGGGAGCAATATTGGAAAGATCTTCGTAATAACGATATAGAAATAAGATCAGGGTGGACTGAAGCGTATTATGAAGATTTCTACAGCAAAGAACGAAATATAGTAACAAGTTATGCGACAAGTCCTATAGCCGAATATATTTTCTCTGACCCGCCACTTTCAAAACCCCCAACTGGCGTAGTCGGAGACTCATGCTTTAGATCAATAGAGTTCGTAGGGATTCTTCGTGGAACTGATAGCCCAGTCGCATCAGCCATGCTTATTGAATTCTTAACTTCAACTTATTTTCAGGAATTGATCCCTGAGACAAACTTCGTGCTGCCAGCTAATAAAAAAGCAGAATTACCTGAAACATTCAAGAAATTTTTAAAGACTGATCTTGAACCAGTAATGATCGCACCCGAATTAATAGAGCTGAAAAGAAACGAATGGACTGAAAGCTGGACACAGATTGTTCTACGTTAGGCCACCTGATAAATGAACGTAAGAGCAAAAAAAGTTTCCACGTTAACTACAATTCTTGCTGTTCTTATCATCGGAACGTTCTACGGGGTGTTCTATTTCTTCCCTGTTGGGAATTTATTGAAATACGGTACTGAATTCACAACTATTAAAGAAGTATTTAGTTCATCATCAACATGGAAAGTTATTTGGTTTACGACCTGGCAAGCGTTGCTTTCCACTTTTATCTCACTCCTAATAGGTATCTGGATAGCTAATGTTTTCACGAAATTTCAGTTTCGTGGCAAACAGTTCTTAAAAGCGCTGTCAATAATTCCCTTTGTGATGCCGACAGTAGTAGTTGCTACAGCCTTCATCTCAGTGAATGAATTTCTTCGATTAGATGGAACCATGTTTACCCTGCAAGGGAGTACGTTTGGCATAATTATCGCACATGTATTTTTTAATACAGCGATTGTTGTTCGAACTGTAGGGAGCATTTGGCCATTAATCGACCCTGAATCAGAGATGGCCGCGCGTACTTTAGGCAGTTCCACAAGCAGCACGTTTCTCCGTGTAACTCTTCCACAATTGAAAGCCAGCATATTTGCATCTGGTTCACTAGCATTTCTTTTTACTTTTTCATCTTTTGGAGTGATCCTTCTTTTAGGTGGCTTAGAGAAAGCAACTTTGGAGACGGAAATATGGCGTTATGCGACGCAACGTACTGATTTCAAAACTGCAGCCGTGTTAGGAATTGTTCAGCTCACAATAATCATCGTTATGTTAGCTCTTAATTCGAGATCAAGAAGACAAGGTGCTGCTGTCCTTAAAAGTGGAACTTCTTCCACACAACCTACTTGCGCGAATACTCATTTTCTAAAGTTCCGACTTGGAACCTGTGTTGTATTTATCGCAGGGTTTCTTGGGTTACCATTCGCTCTTCTCGTGGAAAGGTCTTTAAGCACGAACAATGGGTACTCTTTTCTGTATTACAAGCAAATATTTCTAGAATCCTCAGAAAGGTTTAGCGTCTTTGGAACGCGACAAGCAATTCTCAACTCATTAATGTGGGCTACATTTGCAATGATCATTGCAACTATTCTCGGTCTTCTCGCAGCAATATTAATGACCCATAAATCCCCAAAACTATCCCGTTCATCTGATGTGGTATTATTAATGCCACTCGGAACGTCAGGAGTTCTGCTTGGCTTTGGAATAATCGTTAGCTTAGACACCTCTATTCTGGATGTGCGTTCTGAGTGGTGGATTGTCCCAGTCGCTCAAGCAATACTCGGGGTTGGCTTTGTCTCTCGAATTGTCTCAACTGCTATTAGGAATCAAAATCCGGAATTGAAGCAAGTTGCGCAAACTTTAGGAGCTGCACCCGCAAAGGTGTGGTGGCACGTAGATATGCCAATAATTTCCCGTTCACTAATAGCTGGGTCAATATTTGCATTTGCGATAGCCATAGGGGAGTTCGGGGCGACCGCATTTTTGGCGAGACCTCAGCGCCCCACTATTCCAACGACAGTATTTAATCTACTGGGGCGACCAGGTGCAGCGACATTCGGCCAGGCCATGGCTTTAAGCGTTATTTTGGCTCTAATAACTGCAACAGCAGTTTCGGTTTTAGATAGAACTGGATCGGTGGTAGGTAATGAAATCTAATGGTTTAAAAGTTGCTGACCTTTCCGTCCATATTGATGAAGCTCTAATTCTCTCTGATATTAGTTTTGAAATCGAACCTGGTAAGACTCTTGCTATTCTGGGCCCCAGCGGATGCGGAAAAAGCACACTATTGAAATCTATATCCGGATTAATTCCTACATCTTCAGGCGACATTCTTTGGAATTCGAGAAGTCTACTTTCTAGCCCAGTACACAAAAGGGGTATTGGGCTGATGTTCCAAAATCATGCACTATTCCCTCACAAAACCGTTCAGGAAAATATTAGATTCGGTTTGGAAATGAAAAAAATACCTAAAAGTCAAGCCGATAAGGCAGTGATGAAACTGCTTGATCTAGTTGGATTACGAGGATATGCGTCACGATCAGTTCAGACACTATCCGGAGGTGAAAGCCAAAGAGTTGCGTTAGCAAGGGCTCTAGCTCCGGAACCTAAACTCATAATGCTTGACGAACCATTTAATGCGCTTGACCGCTCTTTACGGCGACGTTTAATAGAAGAAATTTATGGAATTCTAATGTCGCTAGGAATAACAGCGATTCATGTCACACACGATAGCGAGGAAGCATCGCAGATAGCTGATTCAGTCCTCCTCATGAATAACGGAAATCTCATTGACCATGGCAAATTTCACGACGTTATTAAATCACCGAAAAATGCTATATCGGCGGAACTCTTGGGCCTACAAACACTATGGAAACCAATACTCGAACGTAGAAATGGGCTCTATGGCATAAATTCACCTTGGGGATTTAAAGAATTACCCGAACCTATTGCTTCGAGTTACAAAGTTTTAGTACGTCCTGAAAAAATCAAAGTAGGCCTGAATGGAGTAGAAGCAGTTGTTCTTAACAACGTGTACGTCTCTGGACAAAAGTTAGTGAAATGCCTTGTGTCAGATAGCTTTAGCGTGCATGTAAAGACTGACGAAGAATTTAACCCCGGTCAAAGGATCAAACTTCAGTTGAACCTATCGGACATTGAAATCCTTGTAGAACATACGGTATAAATTAATTCTGGAATGCTTCTGCTATGAGCCGATATGACTTCAGCCGTTTGGAATGGTCATAGCAAATACTCACAAGTAGCAATTCCTCGCTAGCATACGCATTCGCAATGTCTTCAAGGCCCTGGCGAACCTGATCAGGGGTTCCAACCACCATTGGTCTACTAGGATTCGTCAGCTTAAGTTTGTTTGATGAGCGACCGTCTGGAGTAGTTTTGGGTATTGGTCCACGGAGCCCATCAGAACGCCATCGCTCAAGACTTTGGAGCATCTGGTGAGCTTCATCTTCGGTATCAGCACACAGAACACTGACTCCTACTGAAACTTCTGGCGATGGGTGTTCATCAGAAGGGGAGTAGTGTTCACGGTACAGATTGCATGTGTCCGCACCGTTACCATTTATAAAGTGTGCCCAACTCAACGGGAGACCGCAATGCGCGGCGACGCTGGCTGAACCTTCACTCGAGGCTAACAACCACATTTCAGGAGTTGATTCCGTTCTAGGTAAAGCTTCAATTCCAGTTAGGGGACCGCTAGCAATATTGCTTCCACGCAGTAGTTGACGTATCTCAAGAACTGAATTTAGGTAATTCTCAGAGCCAGACGCATTTCCATCGGATTGGAGAGCGTAAGCAGTGCGTGCATCAGAACCTGGAGCCCTACCTAAACCCATATCTATTCGATTTGGGTGAAGTGCTTCTAAAACTTGGAAGTTTTCAGCAACCTTTAATGAGGAATAGTGGCTTAACATTACTCCTCCAGAACCAACACGAATCCGATCAGTGTTCTCAGCGATATGCCCTATAAGAATTTCCGGGCTGGAACCAGCTAACCCGGGCATTCCATGATGTTCTGCAACCCAGTATCTGTAGAAACCAAGCTGATCTGCGAGCACAGCCAAATCTATGGAATTCCGTAAAGCTTCAGATGGGGAAGAGCCTTCGGGGACAGGGCTTTGATCTAATACTGAAAGGCGCACACCATATGGTCTCATTAATGCTGATTGAAGTCACATCATAAACAAATGTCATATAAGCTCCGAAGTTATAAGACCTTGCGCAACTCAGCGTTCGGACGAACAAAAAAAGATCTGCAAGATAGAGCCGGTCTAATAAGGAGACCAATGAAACCTAAACTTTTACATGCTTGGGTAAGTAACAGAGCAAATGACCTCAGAACAACATTGCTGGTTTATACCGGAGCTACAGTAGCTACTTTATTTTTAATTCGTGATGCAAGCGGATTTACCAGCGAAATGCAGTTCGCAGTAGCAGTCGCAATTATCTCATTTGGCATAAACGCACTCGTATGGTTCGATGGGGCAATAGCGGATATCGGAGCAAGTACTTCATCTATGGACGAGCAATTATCAAACTCAGAAATGGGTAAAAACTTTAAGAAGGCCCCATTTATACTATTTAGGGGAATGGCGTTCTCAATAGTTGCTATAAATACAATTGCTCAAGTTTTAGCACTCTACGCCTAATTACCTATCAAGTAATAATAGGGAATGCATGGAATACATGTAAGCGCCGGAAATACACGTTATGTAAAGTAATGCGTATTGAAATGCCTGGAAACTAGGTGAATTGGAAAAACCCAGAACCAACCTATTCAGTATTAGTACTTGGATTTTTAGTCCTAGATTAACTGGTTTATTCTGGGAATCGATTACAACTTATAGGGGGAACCATGCTCGGAGAAAAATGGATAACCGATAGAACGCCTACGAAACGATTTCCACATTACACGAGGGCAAATGCTGGAGAGGTTCTTGCCGACCCAGTAACGCCACTTGGCTGGACATTTGGTTGGGAATCAGGAATTGTCCTTGGATGCAGGGATGGCTTTGTCTCATATGGCGTATTTGATGCAACTGAATATGGAGACCCGCCAGAGACTTTCGGGCTCTTTGGGGGTTATTTCTATAACTGCTTGACTCAAGCAAGGATGATGGGTGTAAGAATGCCAGGTGTTACTCCCGAAGCCATAGATGATGCTTATTTCGATGCTCACCCAGATGTACCTGAATATATTGCCGAAGACTGGCACGACAGCCCAAAGCACAGTGAAACTCTCGAGAAGACAGGCGCTTATCTTATGGAAGCTACCGTCCACCCTCCGATTGAAGAATGGAAAATAAAAGCTTTAGACATTAGAGCAAATCGGCCTAACTTAGCTGAACTAAGTAACGCTGAACTCGTGGACCATGCACGATCTATCCAGCCACACTTAATTGCAATGTTCGAACAACATGTTTGGGCATCGCTGGGTGCCTCCAACGGACCTGGGATTCTTTCAGCCTTACTTGGCGAAATAGGGCGTTCAGAAGATGTAGTTAAGCTTCTGACTGGGATAGGTGATGTGGATTCTGCTGAAATTGGAAGAGAGTTATGGATCCTATCAAGAATGATAAGATCATCGGAAGCAACATCTCTCGCTTTTGACCAGCATTCACCAGCCAACGTTTTGGAGAATTGCAATGAGGAATTCAGCAATGCCTTTGAAGGATTCCTCTTCAATCACGGATCCCGTGGCCCTAACGAGTGGGATATAGGCGCTCATACTTATGAGACAAAACCGGAATTAGCGTTATCAATGTTGAATTCCATGCGCAAACAAGATGATGCAGTTGATCCTTTTTTGGCCTTTGAACGAAATGCTGAAATTCGTGATGGGCTACGAAATGAATTTACAGAACTCTTCTCGCAGGATGAAGAGGCTTCAGCAATGTTTGCGGCAGGAATGCAAGCTGGAGAAGTTTGGCTTGTTGCACGTGAGCGCTCTAAAAGTTCTATCGTTAAACCGATTCAGGAAATTCGATTGTGTTTCAGGGAGATCGGAAACCGATTAACTAAAGACGGCATCCTTGGTAACGCTGATTTAATTTTTATGCTCCTCGAAGAAGAACTCGATGAATTTATATCAAATCCGGCTACTTTCGGATCAATTTTAAGTACTAGAAAAGTTGATTTCGACTCATTGTCGGATCTTGTCCCACCATTTATTGTCAACACTACTTGCCCTCCCCTATCTAATTGGGAGAACAGGTCTGATCGAAAAATAGATCCCGTGACTGTCGGAGACGAACTAGGAGGTGTTGCCTGCTCTCCTGGTAATGTGAGTGGGATAGCGAGGGTAATCTTGGACCCGAATGATTCTGACAGCTTAGAACCAGGAGATATTCTCGTAACTGAAAATACTGATCCAGCGTGGACTCCACTATTCCTAGTAGCTGGAGCTGTTGTCGTCAATGTAGGAGCAATTGCTAGCCATGCAAGTATCGTTAGCCGCGAGCTTGGAATTCCATGTGTATCATCAGTTACGGATGCAAGTTTGAGAATCCCAGATGGGGCATTCATCACTGTTGATGGTTCGAATGGCACTGTAACTATAGATCAATTGCCCAATTGAGCTTCTTTGTCGGGAAAAAGCTGGATACGTAAAAGGTCGGAAAAGAATCGGGTAAAGGGAAATTTAGAACTCGCAGCTCTATTGGCTGGGTTTATCGGTGGCTGGGATGCTTCTGCTTCTTTCTTTGTATTTCCAGATATACGCGACAATTTTGCTGGCGGTGATGCTGCAGCGGCATCATGGGTCCTAACCGTGACAAATATTGTTGGCGCTGCTTTACTTCTCCAGTCTGGCAGGTTGACAGATAAATCTGGTCCTCAACGACTATATAAATTTGGAGTGCAGATATTTGTATTAGGTGTTGTGCTGTCTACTATTGCTCCCACTCTATGGTTTCTAATTATTGCTCGTGGTCTATCTGCTGCTAGTCAAGCCCTCATGGGGCCCGCTGCTATTGCGCTTGTAATAAAATATTCAGGCAAAGGACACGAATCTGAAGCTGTTGGCCGCTGGGGGTTCTACACTGCTGTCGCCGGTGCTATCTCTCCACTTATCGTGACACAATTGATTAGTACATTTACTTGGCGTTCATTATTTGCGCTTCAAGTACCGATAGGCCTCTTTGTCTTATATTGCCTCTCCGGCATTGAACTACCCAAGGGAGGGGACGAATCTGTCTCTATTAGGCCATTAGATTCGGTCATAACGATTTCTGGTTTAACATTGATAATTCTTCCAATCGTAAAAGCAGACAGTTGGGGAATTGCATCAATAAAAACCCTTAGTTTTTTCCTGTCGGGATTAGTTCTCCTGACTGTTCTTGTAAAGAAATCAAGTGAATCACCCTCTTCGCCTCTTCAATTACAATTGTTCAAAAATAGAAACTTTGTATGTGCAAGCATCATGTCTTTATTCGCAGGAATTGCATTTTACGCCCATTGGATGTCTGTGCTTCTTTTCATGACAGAAATTTGGGATTATGGCATCGTGAAAGCAGGTTTGATTTTGACAATCATGCCAGCATCAATGAGTTTATTTTCTATTTCATTTGGGCGCATGTCTGATAATTATGGCTTTCGTTGGGTGATTATTCCAGGGATATTCGTGTATTCCCTATTGTTTTTATTTCTATGGCTATGGATAGGTCCGGATGAGTCAATGATATTCCTTATCCCAGCTTTGGTTGGTTCTGGAATTGGAATGGCTACTGTTTGGCCGACCCTGACTGCGATAGGTGCTAGGGGAACCGAAGAGTCCCTCCTTGGTAGTGCAACATCAGTAATTCATACCATTCAACGTGTCGGAGGAGCGCTTGGAATCGCTGCAGTACTTGCCATCATTGGATCAGTTGGTGAGTTCGGTTCATTTGAAGCACTCCGGGCTGGCTTATTAGTTATGCCAATGGCAGGAGCGGTTACTCTTATTTGTGCTTTGTTTTTAGATAATCGGTCTTGAAAAATTACCGTGAAACGCGTTGAAGTATTTCCTGAACAACAGTTGCGACATGCGTCCCGTCCATTGCATAAATTCTTCCTGTAGCTAACCCTCGATTACCAATGTGTGTCACTCCCTCATGTATATGGAGTTGCCATTCATATGGTGATTTAGGTCGGTGAAACCAAACGGCATGATCAAGGCTTGCTCCGAAGAAAGGAGCCTCCTCTCCCCCACCCCATATGCCGGCGAATTTTGGATGCATTCGAATTGCGGCGTCAAAAGGGACGTCATCACTTGCATAAACAATTCCCAATTCGTTCTGTTTTTCATCTAGTGGCGAACCATTTAATTTCAGCCATATGGCATGGCCATAAGGTGTTTTATCGTTCGGTATTACTCGTCGTTCCATCAGGTCTGACCAATTCTCACTATCTAATGTGGATGGTTTCGGAATCAATGTCATATCAAATTTATCATCAACGTCAGGACCTTCTTCGACAAGTTGAAATGATGCTGAAAGATTAAGAATCGCTCCATCTGATTGTGTAGCCACAACACGTCTGGTAGCGAACGACTTTCCATCTCTCAAGCAATCAACCTGGTATGTGATAGCTTCGTCGGAATTCCCTCCTCGTATAAAATATGCATGAATTGAATGCACCTTTAACTCTCTCGAAACAGTATTTTGAGCTGCTGCTAATCCTTGAGCAACAACCTGTCCGCCATAGACTCTTCCCCATTGGTACTCTGGGCTTATTCCAATAAATTCCGTCTTTGATGTCGTTTCTAGGTCGATCAGATCTTCGAATATTTTTATCTGGTTAGGTATCTTCATGCTAAATCCTCACAAGCATCCTCTGGTGGGCACTTCAACGCTATTATTTATCTATGCAAAACGCTGTCATCATAACAGGAGCAGGGTCCGGACTTGGCAAAGCGTTAGCGAAATTGCTCACTTCTAGAGGTGAAAATGTTATAACTATAGACTGGGCAGGTGAAGTTGACGTTAGAGCAGACTTATCAACTGAATCAGGTCGGTCACATGCAATACAGGAATCTCTGACCTTATGCCCAAACCCCAAGGGAGTTGTTTCAAATGCTGGCTTAAGCCCAATCCATAAGGACCCGGTTCAGATCCTCCAGGTTAACTGGTTTGGAGCAGCAGAAATCCTAAAAACTTTTATGCCCCATTTAAGCAATCACGGTTCGTCAGCAGCAGTTGCTATTTCATCAATCGGAGCAGCAATAGGCGGCGACTCAACCCTTGAGGAATATTTACTAAAGGATAACGTTGAGGCAGCTTGTGAGTACATTAGCGAAATAGCCCAAAGAAGCCCTTTAGAAGCTGGGATAATAGCTTATAGCACCTGCAAGTCAGCTATTGCACGTTTCGTTAGGGTAAATGCCGAAGAGTGGGGTAAAGCTGGTGTTCGTTTAAATGCTATCGCTCCCGGACGGATGGAGACCCCAATGTTAGATGGGCTTTTAGCAAATCCTGATATCTCACCTGGTATAGAAGCGATGCCGAGTGGAATTATGAAATCAGCGACCCCTGAGATGGTAGCGAATGTTGTTGATTTCTTTCTTGATTCCGAATCGATCTTTGTTCATGGTCAAGTACTTTACGTAGATGGGGGATCTGAAGCAATCCTGAGACCCGACTTGATATAGATTCGAATCAATTCACACACATACACACTTTCTTAGGCAACACTCTAATAATGCGGTTAGTTATTGATGATTTGTCTGATTTGGATGACGCTATTTTGGATCGCCTTCCTGAAAGTATAAGGAACCAAATTTCAGCAGGAAATCTTAAGAAATTACCTAAAAATGTTGTTGATTCTCTTCCGGATCAAATTTCTGAGTCGATCCCCGGGTCTTTAGTGGAGGCCGCAAACGGAAACCCTGTTTTGGCTTTGATTCTAGTTATTTGTGGAACTGTTGGAATTCTTGGATTCTTATACGGCGTTTTCAAGAGCGGGTTCAAAACAGCTATGTTCTTTGCGCTTGTTGCTTTATGCTCTTGGGGCTATTTTGCTGTCGTTTAGCTATCTACCTGCTGAACCAGCTGTAAGACCACCATCGATGTAGATGATTTGCCCATTGACGTAGCGAGCCTCGTCTGAAATGAGAAATTTTATAACGTCAGCTATGTCCGAAGCCTCCCCTACTCTTTTTAGCGGAACTGCATTAGCTCGTAGTTCGCGTGCTTTGCCTTGATAGTTCTCTGCGGTTCCTTCGGTAATAATCAATCCTGGGCCTACTGCATTCACCCTTATTGGTGGTATTTCTAGTGCCCACTGTCGAGTTAAGGTTTCAATCGCTGCTTTTGTAGCTGCGTACAGTCCCAAGCCTGGCGAGTTAGTTTTCGCAGCAGCTGAAGTTAGATTGATTATCACGCTACTGCTACTTTTTTTGATCTTCGGTAGCGCATATTTTGTGCAGTACAGAGTTCCCATCAGGTTCACATCAACCACTTCTAACTGATTAACAAGAGACATCTCGGAAAGATGTTCCGGAATCCAAATACCTGCATTATTGACTAGGGCATCGATTTCGTTCATTGTGTCAAAAAAATCCGACACATCTTTTTCATTAGTAATATCAATGTTTACTGTCTCGCAACCTAATTTTTCTTTAACTTTCTTAAGTTTCTCACTGTTTTTATCGACTACGACTACATCATGGTTTTCATGACTCAGTGTTTCTACTAATGCGAAACCTATTCCTTGTGCTCCTCCAGTTACTACTATTCGCATGTTTCATCCATTTTTTGTCATTATCAATTTGTGTTGATCAATCTTTCGATTTGGATTCATAAATTTGCCTAAGCAGCCAGAATCGTAAGAATCTACCGATGCTAAACCTTATGTAAATGAATCCTCCAATTATTGACAATGTTAAACCAAAGAGGGCGAGAATAATATGTTCGTTGTGTTCCAAACTATCGATAGATAGGTTTCCACTATTTTGAGACCCAGCGACAAAATACGCTATAAAAGCTAAAAGCGCTCCTGCGATCATGAGTGCGAAACCGATAATTTCGTATATTCGGTCTCGGCCTGCTTTATTTTTCTTGCTTCTGATACTCTCTACTGCTTCCTCAAAGTCATCTGTCATAATTTAACTCCCCTAAGAGTCACCTCTCCCGTTATTGCCCTCTATGCCAAGATAGGCAGCTGAGAGTTCTTCCTCAAGTTCATTTGGATCTCCTTCACGAACTATTTTCCCATTAACCATTATTCCTGCTTTGTTTGATACTCCTAGCACTGTTCTTGCGAACTGTTCTACGACGAGAACTGCTATTCCTTCTCCTGCGATTTGATGAACTATTTGGTATAGATCTCTGACAATAATTGGAGCTAAGCCCATTGATAATTCATCTAATAAAAGGATTTTGGGGTTCGTTCCTAGTGCGCGAGACATTGCCAACATTTGTTGTTCACCACCTGAGAGTGTTCCCGCTAGCTGCTTCCGTCGTGATGCTAATTGAGGAAACCTGGTAAAGGTCACGGTTTCAATATCTTCCAATGGCATTCCAGTATGCGTCATCATTACTAGATTTTCTTGAACGCTCAAATTAGGAAAGATTCCCTTGCCTTCAGGAATTGTGCATACACCTATTCTAGAAAGTGTTTCCGGAGCTATACCCTCCATTGGCTGCCCCGCAAGGTGCAATGACCCTGATGAGGCTTCGATTTGTCGTGAACAGACTTTTAGAGTTGTTGATTTCCCTCCTCCATTAGGGCCCAATAGTGCATAAATATCCCCTGGGTACAGTGAAAGGTTGACTTCATGAAGCACTGGGATACGGCCATAACCAGCGGTTACATTAATTAACTCCATTACAGGCTGATTCATTGTTCACTACCTAAGTAGGCATCAATGACCCTTTTGTTGCTTTGGATTTCATCTGTGGAGCCATCTGCGATAATCGATCCAAAATCCAAGACATGAACGTGATCACACACTGACATGACTAAAGACATATCATGCTCAACAAGAAATATTGTAATTCCTTCTTTAGTTAATTTTTGTAGAATTTGTCCAAATTCTGCTGTTTCAAGGTCGTTTTGGCCAGATGCCGGTTCGTCAAGCAGTATTAATTTCGGATCTTGCATTAGTGAACGTGCGAGTTCTACCAATCTTGCTTTTCCAGTCGGAATCTCTGCCACATGGTAATCAGCAGAGTCGGTTAATCCGGTAAGTGTAAGTATCTCTTTGATTTTTTCATCTATTGACTTCTCAGTATGTGTATTTCTTTCTTTTGAAGCCCATTGGTTTCTTATCTCACCTGATACTCGTATGTTTTCCTCAACTGTTAATGATGGAAATAGTTCAAGTCGTTGGAAAGTCCGACCTAGTCCATATCGTGCTCGCTTATACGGTGCTTTGTTCGTGATTGTCTTCCCATTTAATGTGACTTCTCCTTCGTCAGCTCGTTGGAGTCCACTAATAACATTAAATAGCGTTGTTTTCCCGGCTCCATTTGGTCCGATTAGCCCTGTAATTTTTCCGCTTTCAACAGCCATTGAGACATTATTGAGAGCTGTGTGACCACCGAAGCGTACTGTCACATTATTAATAGTTAATTGGCTCATGGCCAATTGCTTTCGTTATTGAGCCCGCTGTCGTCATTTGTAAGACTTAGTTCTTTTTCTATAGATTCAACAATTTCATCCGTGAAGTCTTGATCAATACCTATCAGTTCCAGCGGATTCTCTTTGTGCAGTTGCAAATCCTTGTTTCTGGCTTCGGCGATTAATGGGCACAGTATAAGAGTCGGGGTAAATAGTAGTAGAAATGTCCACCCATCAATAACGCCAGCGATGCGTAAAGCCCAGTAGCTTGTTGACGCTATTAAACCTAGGGAAAGAATAATTTTGTTATGTTCTTCTTTCAAACTTCTGTATCCATCAAAAATTTGCGCAGCGATTCCATTAGGATTACGGCCAAGTCCAATTCCGGCCATTGCAGGGCCTAGGAAAATAAAGAAATCATGAATTGCTGTGAAAAACCAGTCAAAACTCGACCAGTCAGTTGCAAGTTTCCCCCAAAAGTCTCCCATGACAAGAAATGCTGTTCCATAAAGAATTCCTCCTATTAAAGCACCACTTATATATCCAATCCCGCCAACAACGGTGAGCATGAAAAGAGCTAACCCTTCGAAGACGGTAAAGGGCGCATCTTCTTGGATAGCACGCAGGTTAGAGGCGTGAAGGGCTCCCCCAAAACCGGCGATAGCGGCCGCAAGTGTAAAAACCGAAAGTTTGAGTTTTAGCATATTCAATCCCAAAGTTGCGCAGGCGGCAGGACTATCTTTCATCGCCGATAGTTGCCTCCCGTATGTGCTTCTCCGAAGGGCAACGAGTGCAATAGCGATAAGAGAAAATGTCGTTGCTAAAAGAATAAGCATAGCTGATTGGTTTTGGCGGAAATCAATTCCGAAAAATCCAGGTCTTGGAATATTTAGCGCTCCATTATTGAAAATGTTGAAAGTAACGTCTTCCCCATCACCAACAAACGGTATGTCTAGACTTAAGGTTTGTCGTTGTTTATATACCATTTTGTCAACAAAAATAGCGAATGCGAATGTTGCTAAGCCTAGGTAAAGGCCTCGAAGGCGTAACGCTGGTAACGCAACGACAGCACCAACTGCCCCAGCTATTAGTGCAGCGACTAGTAATCCAGTGAAAGACATGCTTTCCCTACTAGCGATTCCAGTTCCTGATGTCCCATCGAAGAGTGTTACCAATCCAAGTACGACAAAGGCAAAAATCGAAATTGCTGACCATAGACGATAACGGGCAAGGCCAAATGCTGGAAAAACTAAATAGCCGAAGAAGACAGCTAAAAGCACTGCAAGTGTTGCAAATCCGGCCCCGGTTTCTACACCTGAACCTACATCAAATTGATATGCGGATATTGCACCGATTCCAGCAAACGCAAGCGGGGCTAAATTTATTTCGCCAGCGTATCCGGTTAATAGCACCATTGATAACCCTATTATTCCGAACCCGATTCCTTTAGCGAGACTAAATTCCCACTTACTTTCTAACATGACCGTGAATGCCGAAATAACAGTTACGAGAGTGATTCCCCACATAATGGCTGATTTGACTGAGGGAACTTTGAAACTCTCACGATATCTCATTATCGAACTACCCCTTAGACGGTCTTGGGGTAGGACAACGAGAATTGCAAATAGGATCACGACTGGTATTGCAGATCGCAATTCAGACAACCATGGCCATTTCCGCCCTGTTCCGGAAAACCAATTCCAATATGATACTGATAAGCCAATAGCTAAGCCGCCTACAAATGTGAGTGGCAGATTTTTGAGGCGACCGAAGATTGCTGCAGCATACGCATTTACGACGAGGAGTGTTAGTGCTAATACGTTTAAGCTTCCTAGAAGTGGAGAGATAAGGATTCCAGCTATTGCCGCCATCATTGAGCCGATAGCCCAACTAAGCAAAGCCGCACGGTCTGGTTTTCCACCATTTAGCTGAACGAGTTCGCGGTTATCAACCACTGCCCGCATAGTTATTCCAATCCGTGTTTTCGTGAGTAAAAACTTTAGAAGTAGGGCTAAAACCAACGCAGTTATTACCACTATTGTTTGATGCGTTGTTATATAAGCATCACCAATAGACCATTTTGATTGTCTCCCAAAAAATGGTTCAGGTATTCGAGATTCTAAATCTTGCCAGATCCAATTTGTCGCGCCTATAAACGCCAGCATCACAGCTATGGGTATAACTAATTTTGTCGTTTCATTTGTTCCTTCTAGCCCACGCATTACAACTAACTGAAGAAAAATACCGATAATGGGAGCCACTATGAATAATACAAATAGCATCGCTATGGGAGCCGGCCATTGCCCACCCCATCCTGAGTCCCATCGCAATTGCCAATAAATGAAAGCTGTGAACATCCCAATTGCACCATGGGCGAAGTTAAATATTCCCGAGGTAGTGTATGTGACGACAAGCCCAGCTGAGGCAATTGAGTAGATAGCACCAATCGCTAATCCAACGACTGTGAACGTAACCAGTTCAGTCATTTCTAAATAGGTCTACTCAGTGATGAATTTCTGAGAAACTCTGTTCTCATCAAGTTGAGCGTCATCTGTCCATCTATTTGTGAATTCCCCAGCCCATGCGTCATCACACGCATATGTCCCTGGCTCCGGTGGGAAGATTCTTTCATAAGTATCTCCTACTAGCTCAAGGACGATTCCACATGGTGGTGGTTCGTTGACGCCAGGATTGCTAGCAACGTGGAGCCCGCCACCACTCCATTCTTCTATGCTTTCAGCTTCTGCTATAACACATTCCCTCGTGAGTTCAGATCCACAGGCTTTCGCTGCAGTGGCCCACAACATAAATGCTGAAGCTGCTTGCATGCCCAGCAAAGCAATTTCACCACCGGCAGCTTCCATGATGTCTAAATAGTCAGAAACCGCTTTCGAGTATTCACGTTCTTCAAAGGGTACGAATGCCATCCGCACATAGGTCCGATCCATGACGCCATCGCTATTAGCTTCCCGGCAGCTATTTTCGTAGAAATTAGCGTCTGTCGTGTAAATAGCCTCGAATCCATTAACAGATGCTGCAGCACGAAACGCTTGATAGTTGGGCAGACAAGTACCGGTAAAATAAACGTGTTCCACGCCGGCATTTTTTAAGTCAAGGACAAATGGTGTCCAATCATCTTCGCCGACAATGTTATATTCGAGATTAATAAGAAATTCGAATCCCAGCGGCGGGTATGAGGAAAGCGTTTTATCTTTAGTTTCAATCGTTGCCCCAAAGTTTCCATACATTGTCCCTGATTTCCCAATCGACTCTGGATAAGTATCAGCGATGTAAGCGGCCATTGACAACGGATTCCGATCCGACGGATTCGGAACAGGTTGTATCATCCATGGACCATGAGCTGCTGCGGCGCTAACCGTGTAGGTCGGAATATGAGCAAGCTCACATTGAACCCGAGATTCTTCCCCGATTCCATCAACTGCGAATCCTTCAGCGACCATCATGAACATGCGTGGACATGCGTCTAGCCATACATTATTGACTTCGAAAATCTTTGCGTCATACAGTTCTACTTCTATCTGGCGACCATTAATGCCACCTAGTGAATTACATTTGTCAACGAAAGCTTGCAGTGTGTCGGTCTGTGTAATGTTTAATCCAAGAGCAGCAGCGTAACCTCGGTCGTCGCCGCCGCCGATAAGAATAGTATCGTCGGTTACACCTTGGTCAGTATTACCAGATGCCTCTCCGGGGTTGCAGGGCCAGATAAGATCACCGAACGATTCGTATTCAGGTTCCGGTTCCGGTTCCGGTTCTGTCGCAGCTTCTGAAGCTGTATTTGAATCTTCAGGCTTGTCCGTGGTTTCATCGGTTGACTCTTCTGTACTTTCAGTTGTCGTATCGTCAGCGGTTGTTTGACCTTCTGATGCGGAACTATCCTCTGCGTTATTTGCTGAAGTTGTTCTATCACTGCCACCGCCGCATGATGTGGCTATAAGCAAAAAGGTCGAAATAATCGCAAGTGCTTTTAGTCTGGTTCCCATAATCCCCCTGATTCAAACGCTGTGCAGGTAAGAATACACCTGTTTAGGACTTGGGTCAGATCCAAATGACCTATTGCCTTAATAATTTCCTTTAGCGTTGACCATCAAGGAAAGCTTGTCGGGCTTTATCGCCTTCACCAGCTAGGTTTAATTCGAATGTATACCCTTGCTCGTATCGGTAACTATTGCGTATATCTACATTTTCTATCCCATTTGCGGATCGTTTTGCGGCGCGCATCGTTCGACCGGGTTTTTCAGCTATTCGTTGGGCTAAAGAACGCGCTTCTTCTATCAGATCATCTTTTGGAACTACACTGAAAATACTTCCATAATTTGCTAATTCTTCAGCACCAGCTGTTTCGCATGTATAAAGCATTTGGCGGGCTCGTTGCTGAGGGACCAGGCGTTGCAAATGTGTCAATGCTCCTAAGGCACCATTATCGACTTCCGGAAGTCCAAATTGTGCTTGCTCAGCTGCTATTACGATGTCTGCAGATCCCGCTAGGCCAATTCCAGTACCTAAGCAAAAGTCGTTCACGGCCGCAATTACTGGTACTGCACACTCATATATTGCCGCAAATGCGTCGTAACATGCTTGATTGACATTGAGAATACCTTCATTTCCGGATAGATCTTGGATTTCCTTAATATCAACGCCAGCACAGAAGCCTTTCCCTGTAGCAGTAAGAATTGCAACTTTGGCTTCATTATTACTAGCGAGTCCATTAAAGATGGCTGCTAATTCAAATGTATCCTTGATATTAAGGGCGTTTACAGGTGGATTATCCATGGTTATTTCTAGGATTCCTTCGTCATTTATACTTTGTAATATCGTCATTTATTTCCTCGCTATAACTGAGCTTCCATGCCCAAACATTCCGTAATTTATGGACATGCCAATTTCTGCATTTTCTACTTGTCGGCCGTATGCGTCCCCTCGGAGTTGCCAAGTAAGTTCACATACCTGCGCAATTGCTTGTGCAGGTATAGCTTCTCCAAATGCCCCTAGCCCACCTGATGGATTGACTGGTATCCGTCCACCAAGACTTGTATCGCCGTTATGCAGCATATTCCTCGCTTCGCCTGGTTCACATAAGCCTATGTGCTCATACCAGTCAAGCTCATAGGCTGAGCTTAAATCGTATACTTCGGCAAAATCCAGATCTTCGGGAGTTATGCCGGCTTCGTTATAAGCATGCTGTGCTATTTGGTTTTTGAATGTGTGACTTTCATCTCCTGCTGTTGCCCACGAATCGGATGCAAAGTACGGCATATCAATAATTGCGTTTGGATATACAGGGCTCACTGTCGAAACTCCTGTGATCTTGACCGGATCAGCGATTCCTTTTTTCTTTGCATAGTCAAGACTCGAGACGACGAGCGCTGCCCCACCATCGCTTGTAGAACATATTTCCAGCAGGCGGAGGGGGTCTGCGACAACTGGTGATGCATTGACGTCGTCGATAGTAAAGGATTTGGCATATCTGGCATTTGGGTTTTGTGCGCCATGGTTAGAATTTTTTACTTTGACTGCAGCGAAATCATCTTGTGTGTCTCCGTAGAGTGCCATTCTTCGCCTAGCAAACATTCCAAAGTAGGCAGGATTTGATAGCCCCATGAGACGAAATCGAAGCCAATCGACATCGTTCGGTCGCTCTCCTGGTACCGGTGCGAACATGCCCTTATCAACCTGGTCAGCACCAACAACCAGTGCGACGTCACAGATTCCTGACAGTATTTGAGCTCTAGCTATGGATAGCGCTGTAACTCCAGATGCACAAGCGGCGTAACTTGATGCGAGTTGACATCCTTGGAAGCCAAGTGCATTAGCAAAAGTAGAAGCAGAAACCCATCCCGGGTATCCGTTCCTGACTGTATTTGCTCCTGAAATAAATTCTATTTCTCCCCATTCAACTCCACTATCGTCTAAAGCTTTTTTGGCTGCGTGTACTCCTAGATCAACAAAAGATTTCCCAGGGAATTTTCCCCATTGATGCATCCCCACTCCAAGCACTGCTATTTCATCTATTGCCATTTCGTTTGCCTTTCACGCGAGGTCCCATTTCCAAACAATGTATTCATATTCATCATCTTCATACAAGACATCTAATGCGATTTTGACATCCATTCCTACATCTAAATCATTGATATCTATCCCTGGCATCATTTGGCCGCATATAACCAAGTTCTCTTCCTCAAGTTGAGCAGCGCAAATCAGGAAGGGTTCAAAGGGTTCTGAGATTTGGTATGGAAGAGCCGGTGGATAATCAGCGGATGTATAACTCCAGATTTTTCCAACGGAGGACAAATATACTTCTTCTCTTTGATCGTCATTGACGCATCTGGGGTCAGCGCCACTAAGACTTTTAGGGAAGTAATAACTCTGACTTGAAACTCCGCGACCACCAATCAGACGTGGATCAGTAAAATCCATGGTGAACATGTCATCTACAGCGGGAACACGTATCTTAGCCATAGGTGTAGTGTAGAGGATCTAATCTGTGCTTTGCCGAAACGAAGCAAGGAGACGAATGTATTTTGGATGATCACACATTAGTCGTTACCGATCTTGATGGAACTTTGTGGTTTGACGGCGAAACCTGTCATCAGGAATCTTTGAATGCTTTCCGCGAAATACAGAGTCAGGGCATCCCTATTCTCGTTGCTACTGGGCGGAGATTACGGATCGTCGCTGACACATTTAAACGACTCGATTGGAAAGTTCCTTGTTTATTACTTAATGGTTCTCTGTGCTATAGCTTTCGTACGAACCAGACACTCTTCACTATCCCTTTCTCAGAACAAGAAAGCATGTCAATACTGGAAGTCTTTAAATCCAATGATTTATCCCCGACAGTTTACGCAGACAATAGTTATGTGTACGCGAAAAACCCCACTACGAGTACTGGCCATGTCGAAGCTATCGGGTCGGATCTAATCCTTACCGACGCTCTAAACGTTTACGATCAAGGCATAAGTGTTTTGAATTTTTGCATTCTTGGTGTTCCAAAAGCTGATTTAGAAAATCTAGTTGCTGAACTTCAATCAACAGGTTTATGTAATCCATCATTCTACAAAGACAAACTTTTCGGCGGGTATTCAGTGACCGTTCAGCCACGTGATGTCTCTAAATGGTCAGGGATCACACAATGGTGTGAAATCGGAGATTTTAAACCAGTACGAATTATTGCTGTCGGCGATGCTGGTAATGATCTAGAAATGTTAACGAATGCTGATACTACAATCGTCGTAGAAGGAGCAGAACAAAGGCTATTAGATCTTGCAGACCATGTTATTAAAGGACCCGAAGTTGGCGGTTGGGCTGAAATACTGGAAGTTCTGTAATTACGTCGTTGATTATATAATATGCGCTAATAAATTACCTCTAGTGCTTCTGACGATTTCTGATAACTGTTATCAGCGAATATGCTTTACACATAATCTTTTCGTAAAGGAGCTTCATGTCAATTTCTTCTTGGGATGACTACCCAGTTCATCAAGCGGCGGAATACATTCGACATCCAGCTACAAGTGATAGAAACTTTTATGACAGGTACTACTTTAACCTCCATGGGTCGTCTGATGAGGTGATGACAATTTTCGGTTTAGGTCAATACCCTAACCTGGGTGTTACTGACGCATTTATTGTTGTTGGAACCGAAAAAAAACATAGGGTTGTCCGTGCTTCAATGCCCTTAAATGATAGATCTAACCTAAAAGTAGGGCCGATATCTATTGAAATATTAGATCCTTTGAAAACACTACGCGTCCGTTGCGAACCAAATGAGTGGGGTATCGAAATGGATGTTACATGGACTGCAAGCCATCATCCGCTCGAAGAACCAAGACAATATTTACGCAGAGAAGGCAAAGTTGTTTTTGACACTATGCGTTTCGCCCAGTTGGGAAGGTGGGAAGGCTCGCTATCTACACCAGATCGTTCATGGGATATCTCACCTGACTCCTGGGGTGGAAGTCGAGACCGATCATGGGGCGTCCGTCCAGTTGGTGAAAAGGAATCGGATGGCATAAGACAAGGGGTTTCGGTAATGGAAGGATTATGGAATTACTTTCCGGTCGATTTCGATGACCATTCAATCATTTACATGCTTCAGGAAACAAATGATGGCGTCCGAGAGTTAGAAGAAGCTATGCGGGTTTGGCATGATCCAAAGAAATCCAACGAATGGCTCGGTACGCCAACCTATGAACATCAACTCATACCCGGAACCAGAATGCTTGAAGGATCGACAATACATTTCCCTGATGCCGGAATTGATATGAAATGCACTCCCCTGCTTGCAAATTATGTCGCCATGGGAACAGGATACGGAATAGAAGATGACTGGCGCCATGGCATGTATCAAGGACCTAAACTTGTTGTGCAAGGCTTAGAAAACGATGTCGCTGATATAGCAGGAATTGGACAATATGGGATTGTTGATCATGTTGGTCGCTTTGAATACGAAGGCAATGTCGGATATGGCTTGTATGAACACGGTTTTTGGGGTCGGTTTGAGAAATACGGTTTGTCTGACCGTGGAGCGACTTTTCCTACTTGAAATTAATATTCGCTGCGCAAAGTGGCAACTGTTTACGCTAATGTGTCATTAGGTCAAAAATTGACTGCGGGAGAGTTCAACTACGTTGACGCCGAAGGAGCAAGGGTCCCCCCGAAACTCTCAGGCACAAGTACCGCAAAATATAGGCCTATCTGGAAAGAATGTTGATTCATTCACCGAAGGGGAAAGACTAAAAAGTCGAAGCTCTCAGGTACCGAGACAGAGGGGGACGCTACTAAAAGTCTGAGGTACTAATATGTCACTTATTGAGCAATTCCCCGAACGCCACATTGGGATAATCGACAGCAATATCAAGCACATGTTGTCCTTACTAGACGTTTCTGATTTGAGTGATCTCGTTAATCAGACTGTTCCGCAAAACATCAGAGAATTATCGGATGATTTATTGTTGCCTGAACCACTGACCGAACAAGAAGCACTAATAAAACTTAAAGAAATAGCTTCTATGAATGAGTTAAAAACATCTCTGATCGGTCTCGGATACTATGACACACACACGCCTACCGTAATCCAGCGAAATATACTAGAAAATCCTGCGTGGTATACGGCTTACACTCCATACCAACCAGAAATATCCCAAGGTCGCCTTGAAGCTCTTTTGAATTTCCAAACTCTTGTCAGCGATTTAACTGGGTGCGATATTGCAAATGCTTCTTTGTTGGACGAACCAACAGCAGTTGCAGAAGCTATGACAATGCTAAAGAGAGTTTATAAAGGCGACGGAGATACTTTTCTTCTAGACAAAGAGTGTTTCCCACAAACAATTTCGGTAGTAAAGACTCGCGCTGATGCCATGGGAATGAATGTCATAGTCGGCGACCCAGATAATCCTCCTGCAAATTGTTTCGCTGTTATGTACCAATCTCCAAGGGCATCCGGAGAAATACCTGACTTAACAAAGGCTATCGCTAGACATAAAGCAAATGGCATCCTCGTGGGTGTAGCCGCTGACCTTTTATCACTTTGTATTCTGACACCTCCCGGAGAACTTGGAGCTGACGTAGTCGTTGGAAGTGCTCAACGTTTTGGAGTCCCTCTAGGTTTTGGCGGCCCCCACGCTGGCTATATAGCGACACGTCATGAGTACCGTAGGTCGTTACCTGGGCGCATTGTCGGAGTTTCAATTGACTCGAATAACAATCGAGCTTTACGACTCGCTCTGCAAACAAGGGAACAACATATTCGAAGAGAGAAAGCAACGAGCAACATCTGTACCGCTCAAGTGCTCCTTGCAATCATCGCTGGTGCATATGGTGTTTACCACGGACCAGAAGGTTTAAGGAAAATTGCACTTCGCGTACATAATTTCATGAACCAATTTGTGGCGACGCTAAATGAAGTAGGGGTCAAAGTAGTGACTAAACAATGGTTTGATACAGTCACGATTTCCTCACCCGGCAACGCACAATTACTTACCGAGAAAGCCTCCGACCTTGGATACAACCTGCGCTACGTTGATTCTGACCACGTAGCTATCGCCTTTGATGAAACGACAAATATCGCTGATCTGGCAGCGCTTCTACCTGTATTTGATGCCACTAATCTCCTAGAAACTGGGCAAAGTCCAATTCCAGAAACCATGAGGCGCACATCTACTTTCTGCGAACACCCAGTCTTTCATTTGCACAGAAGCGAAACTGAAATGCTTCGGTATTTGAGACGACTGGCGGATAAGGATCTCGCACTTGATAGGACAATGATCCCTCTTGGCTCATGCACAATGAAATTAAACGCTACAACAGAAATGATCCCCATCACATGGCCAGAATTTGGAAAAATCCATCCTTTCGTACCAAGCGACCAACGGCTAGGTTACACCCACTTAATTAAAGAATTAGAACAATGGCTTATAGCAATAACAGGATATAGCGCCGTAAGTTTACAACCGAATGCTGGTTCCCAAGGAGAGTTGGCAGGCCTATTAGCAATACGTGCTTATCACGAATCCCGGGATGAAAAACAACGAGATGTTTGCCTTATACCTGCGTCTGCTCATGGGACTAATGCTGCAAGTGCGGTTATGGCTGGAATGAAAGTAGTCGTCGTCGAATGTGACGATAATGGAAACGTAGACTTGGCAGACTTGAAAGAAAAGGCCGGCGAGAACAACAGCTCACTTAGCGCAATTATGATCACATATCCTTCAACTCATGGGGTTTATGAAGAGTCCGTGACAGAAATATGCGAGATTGTACACCGGAATGGTGGCCAGGTTTACCTTGATGGTGCAAATCTCAATGCCTTAGTTGGCATTGCTCAGCCCGGACGGTTTGGCGCTGACGTTTCGCACCTAAATCTACATAAAACTTTCTGCATACCACATGGAGGAGGCGGACCTGGCGTAGGGCCCGTTGCAGTTGCCGAGCACCTTATTGACTTCCTTCCAAGTCACCCATTGGTTGATGACTGCGGAAATGTGAGTGCTGTAGGTGCCGTAAGTGGAGCCCCATGGGGGTCAGCTGGGATACTACCAATATCTTGGGCATACATTGCCATGATGGGTTCCAAAGGACTGACACAGGCCACGCACACTGCCATATTGTCAGCTAACTATGTTGCTAAAAAGCTTTCCAGTTACTACGACATTCTTTTCACAGGCAACAATGGATTCGTTGCACATGAATGCATATTAGATATACGTCCAATAACTGCTGCTACAGGCGTTTCAGCAGATGATATTGCTAAACGACTAATGGACTATGGATTTCATGCTCCGACAATGTCATTTCCAGTAGCAGGTACTTTAATGATAGAGCCCACCGAATCCGAATCACTTTTGGAACTAGATAAATTCTGCGCAGCAATGATTTCCATAAAAGGAGAGATAGATGATGTCATGAATGGTCACATGCCCTACCAGGATTCAATGCTTCATAATGCACCGCATACAGCTAGATGCCTGACATCAAACGAATGGAACCACATGTACTCAAGGGAGGATGCAGCATATCCACTTCCAGAACTACAGCTAGATAAATACTGGCCACCAGTCGGTCGAATTGATGGAGCCCATGGAGATAAGAATCTCATCTGCAGTTGCCCATCTATTGATGATTACCGTGAGTGATTTATACTTAATGTCCCTATAGGAAAGAAGAATGAATTATGCCTGACGCAATTGTTGAAAAAGAGGGTCACTTAATGATCATCACAATGAACCGTCCAAAGAGGATGAACGCTATTTCAGGACCGATGATTGTTCGCATGTATGACGCATTCGTCGAAGCGTCCGATGATGACGACATCCGATGCATTATCGTAACTGGAGCTGATGGAAACTTCACTTCCGGCGCTGATTTACGTGCAATGTCGGGAGACGGAGAAGATACGGATACCGGCATTGATATGAAAGCTCGCTCAAAAGAGGATCCGGAAATTCATTGGAAAGGTTTATTACGGTCTTATCGTCCAACCAAACCAATCGTTGCCGCAGTTGAGGGAGTCGCAATTGCTGGCGGTACGGAAATCCTTCAAGCAATGGATATCCGAGTCGCTGGTGAGTCAGCTAAATTCGGCATTTCAGAGGCAAAATGGAGCCTCTATCCAATGGGTGGTTCAGCGGTTCGT
>Ga0315327_10000256_pt1 | contig 25839 bp, 19 predicted proteins | sample M110032315metaG_FD_203460 | JGI IMG/M metagenome (GOLD analysis project Ga0315327, IMG submission 203460) | Ammonia-oxidizing marine archaeal communities from Monterey Bay, California, United States - M1 100m 32315 | ecosystem: Environmental > Aquatic > Marine > Coastal | place: USA: California... | reverse complement strand
AAACAGAGGCCGTCCTTCTCGATATGGATGGCACCCTGGTCGATCATTTCGAAACAATTTGTCGCTGCTACCAATACGCGGCTGAGGAAATGGGTAAAACGCCCCCAACCTACGATCAGGTAAAACGAGAAGTTGGCGGCTCGATGCCAGTCACAATCCGTAAGTTTTTCAGCGAAGACGAACTCGAAGAAGCCAAAAAGCACTGGAATCAACGTTTCGACGAAATCCACCTTGAAGGTGTTATTCTACTCAAAGGCGCTCGAGAATTACTGCAAGCGCTTGATAAAAAGGGTATTCAAGCCGCTGTCTTCACGAATAAGACCGGTTCGCATTCAAGGAATATAATCGATTCACTAGGACTCACTGACTCCTTCACGCTCGTCTTAGGGGCCGAAGACACTCCTTACCGCAAACCTCAGGTCGAATTGTCTCAAATTGTTCTCGAGCGACTCGGCGTCAACGCTTCAGATGCGATTCTCATAGGCGACTCCCCATTCGACATTCAATCAGCACATTGCGTCGGGATGACGAGTTTTTGCGTGCCTACAGGCTCTCATTCGGTCCAAGAACTCAAGGAAGCTAGGGCCGATCATATTTTCGAAAGCTTGCAGGAAATCGCAGACACGGTTTTTTCATAGTTTACGAATTGAGCGATTCTCAAATTTTACTAAAACAACCCATTTTTTTGCCTCAGACTAGCACCAACGATACGCTCACAGGAGTCCTCGAACGAATCAAGTATTCGAATGACGAGGATGGCTACCTCATCGCCGACCTTCGCCCCGAAAAGGCCACGGAAACTGTGGTCATCGTCGGCAAGTTTCCAGGGGTCCAATGCGGCGAAACATTACGTATCCAAGGAAACTGGACGCGCCACCCCGCCCACGGAGCGCAATTCAAAGGGACCCGTTTCGAATCGAAATTGCCCGCATCTATCTATGGAATTCGAAAATACCTCGGCAGCGGTCTAGTAAAAGGCGTCTCCAAAGGAATCGCCGATCGCATAGTAAAGCACTTCGGAGAAGACACCCTCAGAATTATTTCCGAAGAATCCGCCCGACTCCAGGAAGTGGGCGGCATCGGCAAGCAACGCGCAAGATCAATCAAAGTCGCGTGGGATGAGCAAAGCCATATCCGCGATTTGTCACTCTTCCTCGCCCCCTACGGCGTCAACCCGACGCAAATCCTTAAGATATACAAGGAATTCGGGTTCGTCGCCGTCGACCTGATAAAAGAAAATCCATTTAAACTCGCCCGCTCCATAAAAGGAATAGGATTCAAGACTTGCGATCGTATAGGAATCAACATGGGCATCGGCAATGACAGCGCCCAACGGGTAGACGCCGGAATTGAATTCGTCATGCAAGAACTCCAAGACGAAGGCCACACCGCCTTCCCTGAAAGGGATCTTGCTAACGCTGCCGCGGAAAAACTCGAAATTGATCAGGACATCGCCCGAACGGGACTCGAACGCGTCCTCGAAAACAAACTGCTTAAACGCTTCGTGCACAACGACGATACTGCGTATAGCCAACTCCCCTACAATTTTACCGCTGAAGAAAATATTGCCGCGAGCGTCAAGCGTCTCATCGATTCCGATAGCGGTCTACCTCCAATCAAACGCGACCTAGCAGTCGCCTGGGCTCAAGAAAAAGCGGGTTTCGAATTTGGCGATCTTCAAAAAGTCGCCATTGATAAAGCTCTCGCCAACAAGGTTTCTATTTTAACCGGCGGACCCGGAACCGGAAAAACAACCATCCTACGAGCTGTCGTAGCTATCCTAAAGGCGAAAAAAGCCCGAGTGCTCCTGGCAGCTCCAACTGGTCGAGCCGCCCAACGCCTTTCCGAAACGACAAGAGCTTTTGGGCAAACAATTCATCGCCTCTTAAAGTTTGATCCGGCAGAAGGCTCGTTCACCGTCAATGAAAACAAACCGCTCAACGCAGACGTAATTATCGTGGACGAAGCCTCGATGCTCGATACGCGGCTCGCTTCAAGCCTCTTCCAAGCTATTCCCACCAAGGCGCATTTCATTCTCGTTGGCGACATTGACCAGTTACCTTCCGTCGGAGCCGGAAACGTCCTGAAGGATCTAATACACTCCAAAAGAATTCCAGTCACTCGTCTAGACGTAGTCTTTCGGCAAACCAAGTATAGCAGTATCGTTCACTATGCCCACGCGATTAACCAAGGCCAAGTCTCTTTGCCGACTCCCGTCAATGACGCGAGAGAGCTGGTAAAAAATAAAGACTTTCAATTCGTCGCTGCTAGCGATCAAGAAGACTGTGCAACAAAGACCCTAGACGTTTTTAGGGTTTTCGTTCGCGAAACGCTCAATCTGGACCCCATCAACGATGCGCAAGCCCTCGCCCCGATGCACAAAGGCGGCGCCGGCGTGGGCAATCTAAACGAAATCCTTCAGGAAAACTTAAACCGATCGCAGGAATCGATGCCCTTCCGCTATTTGAAATTCAAACCAGGCGACAAGATCATCCAAACCCGCAACAGCTACGACAAAGGCGTGTTCAATGGAGACATAGGGATCATCGAATCCATCGACGGCGCTAACGGTACGGTCGAAGTTGATTTCGACGGACTATCCGTTTCATACGAAAAAGCGGACCTCCTCGACCTGAAACTCGCCTACGCAATCAGCATTCACAAGTCTCAGGGGAGCGAATACCCCGTCGTCGTAATTCCCATCCTCAAAGCTCATTTCATGATGCTTCAGCGAAACCTCATCTATACGGCGATCACCCGAGGCAAAAAGAAAGTCGTAATCATCGGCGATCCTGCCGCTTACGCGATGGCAGCGAAAAACAGCGACTCAAAGCAACGATGTACCTTACTCAAAGAGCGACTCACACTCGCTTGAAAAGCAGCGACACATTCGCACCGCCAAAACCGCTGCTATTGCTCAGCGCAACCTGAGGCGCAACCAATTCCGTTTTACGGATAATATTAAACGCTTCGAATTGCGAATCCAAATTTTGAATATGGGCCGACCCTGGCGTAAACCCTTCCTTCATCGCGATGCTAATAATACTCGCCTCTAAAGCGCTCGCCAAACTCAAACCATGACCCGTAATCGCTTTGGTACTACTTATCTTCGGGCTATAGCCTTTTGAATTGAATACAACATCGAGAGCTTTCCCTTCGCTGGCATCGCCAATCAAAGTCGACGTAGCATGAGCATTGATGTAGTCGATTTCCCCCGCATCGACCCCAGTCGATTCGCACGCTTTGTCGATTGCACGAATCAAGCCAAGCCCTTCCGGATGGGAAATCGCAACATTGTGCCCGTCACTCGACTGTCCCCAACCAAGCAATTCAACATAAGGAGTCGACCCTCTACGCATCGCTTCTTCTTCGCTTTCCAATACAAGAACCGCTCCGCCGCCCGCGCACACAAAACCATTTCGCTTAGCGTCGAAAGGACAAGACGCGCGTACTGGATCCGTTTCGAGCGACAAAGCGCGCATCCCCGTGAAAGGTACCACGCTCTCGTAGTTCACATCCTCGCCCGCAGCAATAAACATTCGCTTCTGACGCCCCATGGCAATGTCGTCGTAGGCAAACCCCAATGCATGCCCGGAAGAAGCACAAGCTGATGAAAAACCACATGAATTGCCTTGAATCCGAAAACCGGCGACGAGATTAAAACTCAACGTTCCCGAAATCGCCGACACAATTCCCGTTGGCGAGCACCGCATAGGGCCCACTTCGTGCATACGGGACATGTTATGATAAACTAGCCGAGTCGATCCGCTCGAAGCCGTATAAATCCCCGTTTCAACGTTGGAAACATCTTCCTCTTCAAGTCCAGCGTCTTCGATTGCCTGCTTCATCGCACAATACACATACAATCCATGAGGAGCGAATCCCCGTAAGACTTCACGACGAACACGATATTGCTCAGGATAAACCCAATCTTCGAAATCATTGGAATCAACCTGAAATTCCTTAGGAGCAGAAACCAGCGTCACTGGAGCAAGCGGATCGTCCAAAAAAGGAGGATACGCACTAAAACCATGTTTCAAATCACGCAGACTTTCGGAAACACCCCGAACGTCATTGCCGATTCCGCTAATGACTCCTACTCCCGTAATAAAAACTCGTTTTCGTTCCATACTTCGCAATCCGTGCCCCACACTAATATCAGCTCACAAAGACAGAACCTAGGACGCTTGAAGTCCAGACTTTAAGATTGAACTCGCCCCGCTCTCGAAACGATTAAACACCAAAGAAGCTACAAGACCTCTGGCCTTAAGCATTGAAACTTAGACGGGCTCAATGAGCGCCATTTGTCGAATGAGTTCCTCCATTGAGGCCATTCGTCGATCCTTCAAGCAAGGATGCGGCACCTTCCGACTTGAAAGCCAGCGTGATTTCCTCCGCAACAACCGACTTTTCGCCATTCACCGTGATCTGGCCCGAGAAGATCGCTAAAGGCTCACGCACACGTTTTACCTGGATTTTCATCTCCAAAGTATCGCCCGGCTTGCAAATTCGGTGACAACGAACGCTGTCCACTCCCGTAAAATAAATTTCAGAGCTATCAATTGTCGATTGGACCTCTCGAGGCGGATTCTTGATCAACTTGAACACCGCCAATTGTCCTAAAGCTTCCAACATAAGAGAAGCAGGGAAAACTGGATTACCCTTGAAATGACCTTCTAAAAATTCTTCTTGCCCCGTGATCAGATAGCTTCCGTTCGCTCCAAGCTCCGTCACAGTCGCCTGGCTCAGAAAAAGAAAAGGACTTTGCTGAGGCATAATGGCCGCAATTTGATCCACCGAGTAAAATGTCTTCGGTTCCTCGCAAGCAATCCCCGTTAGCTTCTCATGAATAAAGCTCTTAAGGTCGCCAACCGATCGCAAATTTAAGAGTTCTTCGTTCTTTATCGAAACTCCAAGCGACTCCTCGACCATCATAATCGCTTCGATCATAGTCAATGAATCCATACCCAAATCAGTCATGAATTCAATCGAATCCCCTCCTGAATGCAGTTTATCCCCGACATCCGGATCCAAAAATCGCTCGACAATCCCAAGAACAATAACCGGAACCAATGAAACATCGCCGCTCTTGCGATAGGCCAAAGCAGCCTCAAGCGTCTCCGCCGGGCAACGTTTGAGCGTATCCCTGAGCGATTCTTCGCTTTCAGCAACGGGCGCCCCCGCAACTTCCCTCTTCATCGTTGTCTGGTCTGACATGTCGTTAAGTAACAAAGTTGGCCGACACCTAATTGTAAATGATAATAATGGATCCAGCACGGAGAAATGACTAAGAATAACGGGGCTGTTGATAATTGTCATGCCCTACTCAGTCCCTCATCCCATCTCCACTCTTTAGCCACTAGCTATTTTGCTCCAATAGATCTCCTTTCACACAAGATAACTACCGCTGGGGCAGGATTTACCAATATTTTTGAATTCACCGCTAATTTTGGTAAATCCTGCCCCAGCGGTAGTTAAAAAGGAACGAAATAAGGGCTTGTGATAGCCTAGCCCCTAAAGATGCTCAACCTCTTGCTTTCTAATAAATCATGAGCGTCGCCTCGAACCTGCCAATCTACGTTCTTACTCACGAATTTTCCCCGAAAAAGGGTGGAATCGCGACATTTACGGAAGAAATGGCACGTGCTGCAGTTAAAATAGGCCACGAGGTTGAAGTCTGGGCACCACGAGGCGACCCGTCAGGAGACGCCGATTTCCCTTTCAAAGTTCGTCGACTCAATCTCAAAGGTTCGCAAGACCTGTCCTGCCAATTCCAATTAGCTCGAGAATGGATCCGCGAACGCCGCAAACTCCGCAAAGGCATCGTCTACCTATCCGACCCCGGACCAATCCTTACGATGCGCTATTTGCAATTCTTCAAAGTGCTCAAACCCAAACGGCTAATACTAACCTTTCACGGTACCGAAATTAACACGTTTGCCTCCAATTCTTTTCGCCGTTTCCTCGTCAATCGAATCATCAAACGAGCCGATCGCATCAGTGCCCTGTCGGAGTTTACTCACGCGTTGATCCGTAAACGCTTCCCTGCCTCTAAACTCAAAACCTACCTGACGCCCGGAGCCCTTAGGACCAATTTCGAGACTCCGAAACCCAAAATTAATAGCCCATCGAACCGTATCCATATTCTAACGGTTGGACGGCTTCACCCACGAAAAGGACAAGTGCTCATCTTGAAAGCTCTCGCCGCGCTCCCCACCGAACTAAGACAAAGGATAACCTTCTGGATCGTCGGAACCGGAAACAAACGCGGCTACGGTACTTGTCTGAAAACGCTCGCTAAAGAAATGGATTTCGAAGTCACTTTTTTTGGCGACGTTTCCAACAGCGAACTCGAAGACCTCTATTCCCGAGCCAATATTTTCTCGATGACCAGCGTCAACTTCCGCAAAAGCGTCGAAGGCTTTGGTCTCGTCTACCTAGAAGCCGCTGCCCACGGATTACCCATTATCGCCAATCGAGTTGGCGGCGTAGCCGAAGCCGTTTCCCATGGCGAAAATGGCTTATTGGTCGAACCGGGTGACAACACAGGCCTAACCAGCGCCTTCGCTCGCTTAATACAAGACGACGACCTCCGCTCGCAAATGGGAGAAAACGGCCGAAAATGGTCACGGCGCAACAACTGGGTCGAATCCGCAAAACTCCTCTTCAACGATTGGGACATCAAAATCGACCCCAATTCAAACACGAAACGAAACCTACCCACTTCCTCTAATTCAACATGATCACCAGTGAATCCACAATAGTTGTCCGTTACGCGGAAACCGACATGATGGGCATCGTCTACCACGCCAACTACCTCCCCTGGCTTGAGATCGGCCGCACCCAATTGCTCAAAGAACACGGTTTTCCATACAAAGAGCTCGAAGCCCAAGGCCTGCTACTACCAGTTATCGAGATCAACATGAAATACCGCCGCTCAGCAACCTACGACGACGTCATCACGATCAAAACCATCATCAAAGAAAAGCCCTACGTGAGGATCCGTCTCGAATACGAAGTTCTAAAAGACGACGAGTTAATCGCTACGGGCTGCAGTGTGCACGCATTCATGAACAAACAAGCTCAACCCATCAAAGCGCCTCGCAAATTCCTCGAAGCGCTCAATCAAGCATTCCAATAAGGACTGCATGACATCGAATCCGGCAGTCCCGATCCACCTGGCCAAACTCGGCGAAGGTGGCAAGTAACGCCCCTAAGATCCCTCCACTAATTAGCCGTCTCTAAACAAGCCCATCATCCCACCAACGATACTCTTCAAGCGTTTCCTCGTCATCTTCCAACTCCCGCACTTCGGCCAAAAAAACCTGAGCCTCCGCGCCCCATAGCCGAAACAGTGCCCAGACCGCATGCGGCCTAACCATTGCCTCCTCATTACGAGCCAATCGTATCAACGCGTTCATAACACGCCTCCCCCAGTCGGAATCCAAGCGCCCCTCCGACCAATCCGATTCTTCCCTCAAATTCCCAGCAACAATACAAGCGTTTCTCAACAATCCCCTCAGCTTGAGTCGCTTAATCGGCATTTTTCGAAACGCTTCTCGAAACTGATCGATCTCCATTTCGAGGATATCCAACAGTCGCAGCTCGACCACGCTATACCGCTTCGCGAGCAAAACCTGTCTTCCCGCCTTGGCAAATCGATTCCAAGGACAAATGTCCAAACAAATGTCGCAACCGAATATCCTGCTCCCAATCCCAGGACGCAGGTCCCGCGGAATCACTCCCTTATTCTCGATTGTCTGATAAGATATACAGCGATTAGCATCTAGCAACCCCGGCTCTACAATCGCATCCGTAGGACATTCGTCTATACAACGCCGACACTTTCCGCACAAAGCGCCCAGCTCCACCCGTGCAAAATCGTCACCCGAGCGCTTTTTAATTGGAGCATCCGGGACAATCGGAACGCGCGTCAACATAGTCGCCAATAACAGCCAATTTCCATGAGTTTTGGAAATCAGCATCCCGTTCTTCCCTTGCCATCCCATTCCGGAAGCCGCCGCCCAACCGCGCTCCATCACCGGCCCCGTATCAACGTAATATCGATAATCCCGAGGCCCCAGATTAAATTGTTCCTCCAATAACGCTCCAGCTTCCTTCAGCCCTTTCAACACTGTATCGTGATAATCCTGATACAAACTGTATTTCCCCCAACGCTTTTGCTCTGCAGCACCCGCTTCGCTTGGAAGATAGTTTACCCCCAACATAATCGCCGAACACGCGCCTTCCAAAACAAGATCCGGATTCAAACGCTTCTCGATCGAATTCCTCAGCCATTCCATGTCCGCATGGTAGCCTGATTCCACCCACTCTTTCAGGCGGTTCGGACCAATCGGCGAAAGATCAGTAAACCGGACATCATCAAAACCCAGATTAATAAGCGCCTCTCTCAGAGCTTCCTTTTCAACTCCATCCAACGCGTTCATTTCCAAGAGCGTGCGTCCGATCGATAAACGCGGCAAACATGCGACGCTACATCCGAAATCGTGCGCCCATCAGTCAATACTTCCGTTCCTGCCTTCTTGTAAATCGGTTCGCGCTCTCCTAACAATTCCCGAATCCGAGCCAACGGATCCTGAACGTTCAGCAAAGGTCGTTTCTCGTTTCCTTTTACGCGCTCGAAAATCGTTTCTGGAGAAGCGAGCAAGCACACAACCGGCCCCTTCGCTCGCAGCCGTTTCAGCATACCCGGCTGCGCGATCAGACCACCCCCACAAGAAATAACGCAACACTCATTCGCGTGACCTTCATCAATAAACTTACGTTCCAATTTCCGAAACGCCACCTCACCCTCGGAATCGAAGATTTCCTTAATCGATCGTCCATCCGCTTCTTCGATCGCGTGATCGCTATCGATAAACGCAAACCCCAAACGACTTGCCACCGACCTACCGACAGCGCTCTTGCCTGTACCCATAAATCCCACCAAATAAAGATTGGGCTTCAACTGTTTTGATCGTTCCGTCATTCGATTACGCTAGCATTTCAAAAAAGTCCTGCTTCCATACAATCCCTTTCTTTATCTTTTCTCTCGATCGCCTACACAATGGCAAGCACAGCTCGCAAATACGATTGCTTCATTTTCGGTGGCGGACTCGCCGGTTCCGTCCTTGCCCACACCTTTTTACAACAAGGTAAACGTCCTCTCGTCATCGATTTTCCAGGAAAATCGCGATGCTCCCAGGTCGCCGCCGGATTGATCAATCCCATCGGTGGCCGCAGACTCAACCTCATTTGGAAAGCCAATACGCTCATTCCATTCGCGACGAATTTCTACCGATCGCTTGAAGAGAGCCATCAGGTTCAGTTTTATCACCCTCGCTCAATTGCTCGCTTGTTTGCCAGTCCGGACGAACGAAAACAATGGCAAAAACGGAAAGATCAAGCCAAGTACGAACCGTGGTCAGCTCCTCTCGCTTCCTTGAAAGTACCCCAGGAGATCGACATCTCCAACGAAGAGGGATTCGCCGTCAACGGCTCTGGTTACCTCGATATACCCAATCTCGTTAACGCTATCCGATCTACGCTTGCTTCGCAAGAAGCCCTTATAGAATCTGAATTCGAGTACGCCGAAATCGAAGCCACCCAGGGCCAAGTAACCTGGAAAAATCGATCCGCTCACTACGCAATATTTTGCGAAGGGCATCTAGCAACCACCAACCCATGGTTTTCCTTCGTCCCCTATAAACCTGCAAAAGGGATTATAGGAACCATCGATTCCGATATTCAATTAGGAGATACGGCCATCATCAAAAAGTACTTCCTACTGCCGCGACACGATCAAACGATCAGCGTAGGGGCTACTTATAATTGGGACCAGATCGACGAAATAGCCGATCCCAAAGGAATAGCCGAACTCGAAGCTTTTCTCGAACGCATGCTTGGCGACCGCTGGAAATGGTCGTCCATCGGAGCCGGCATTCGCCCGGCCACAGCCGGAGCGAAACCGGTCGTAGGACCATCCCCCGAGAACCCACGCATCCTATCATTCAACGGATTCGGCAGCAAAGGAGCCAACCAAACGCCCTACTTCGCCCAAACGCTTCACGATTTCATTTGGAATGACAAGACCCTTCACCCAGACGTCCTTCCTTCAAGATTCATTAAATCCACTCAAGCAGCCCCAAAACGCTGGATTGCAGTCAGAATCGCTCAAGAACGTGTACTGAAAATTCTAAAACCAGGCGACTCAGCAATCGACGCTACTGCCGGCAATGGCCATGACACCCTCTGGCTCGCTCAGCGAACCGGCGAAAACGGGTGCGTATTTGCATTCGACGTACAAACAGAAGCAATTAAAAACGCCCGACAGCGAATAAAAGAGGCCAACTGCAGCTCGCCTATTCATTTCATTGCCGACTCTCATTCCAACCTCTCAAAACGCCTACCTGAAGATAGGGCAATCGCTGCTGCAGTATTCAACCTAGGCTATCTCCCCGGAGGGGATCAATCCCTCATAACTCGCCCCGAAACGACAATCGACGCGCTTAATCAATGTCTCGACCGGCTAAGGCCTGATGGAATCCTAAGCGTAGTCCTTTATCCAGGACACGAAGGCGGAAACAGCGAAACCGCCGACATTCTAAAATGGATCCAAAAACTCGACCCAACACTTTACAGACACGAAATAGAACGCCACCCCACGGGTATCGCTCGATCTCCATACCCGATTTTCATTTTCAAACGCTAGCCAAACAACGTTCCTTGGTCAGGATCTTCCGCAAGCTCAGGAGAGAACGGCGCGTAACGCTTTCGCCAATCATTTAACTTCTTAACATAATAGCTCGGATCATAAGGCAAACGCTCCTTGTCAAATCGCTCCACAGGTAGCGCTCGCTGCCAATCCGCGGTCTTTCCTTTTTCCTTAGGCGATATAAAATACGATATCCGATCGCCCATTCGAGCCTGATCTCCCAACATCAATGCCACTTCCGCCGAAGCGCGTCGCGGCTTTCCGCCAGTCTCGATTTTCTTGCGGTAAGCTTCCGGGTTCTGACTAAGAATTTCGGATTTTGCTAATCGGCGCACATCGAATTCGCCAGCCTTAATCTTCGACTCGATTTCCCGAGCCGCAGCATTTGGATCTTCTTTAGAAGCCCCCAATAGAAAATGGATCAAGGTTTGCGTGAGTTCCTTTAGAAACGGCTCAATACCACGGGATCGCATTGCCGATCCGCGTATCACAACTTTTCCGCCATCGTACAAAGCATAGTTTTTGGCCTTGTAGCAGAACATCGTTTCGTAGCGCCCATCGTACTCCAACTCAATTCCTTCGGGCAATATGCGCTGAGCCTTGGCAAGTAATGATTCCGCATCATCGAAATACCCGTGAGCAGATACGTAGATTCCATCCGTGTCCGCTTCTAACGGCTCACAACCTTCTTCATCGAAAAACGAAATCAGCGACTTCAAAATTTCACGCCCTTTCGCTGTTGTTTCAGCAGCTAGTTCCGAATCGCCAAACCGAGCGCCCGCAAAGCCCAAATAGCCATAGAAAGAATTGATGAGAATCTTGAAACTGGTCTGACGAGCATTGTATTCGGATGCCAATACAGGATCATCCGTTTCTCGAGCTAGTTTCTTGAACTTAAATCGATACTCCCTAAGTTGTTCCAACATCGGAATAAATACGCCTTCGGTATCCTTCTTCGGGTTCCGCCCGATCATCAACAGCAAACTCGGATAAAGCGATGCCACATCGAAATGAAGCACATTCTTGAAAACGCCTTCCTTAAAGCTCGCCGTGTAGCCTCCTGCAAAAGAGCGAACTTCGCCCGGCATCGGACAAGACGATTTCAAGTGATAATACTTTTCCTGAAAAACGAGATCTACCTTGCCTGCCGTCCCGCGTAGACAAGCTTCTTGGAGCGTAGTCGGAAACGCTTTCGTCTGCTCGAAATAAGTCGGTAATAATTGATCCGCAACCCCCGCAGTTTCTCGAAGATCATCTCGAAGATATCCGAGAAAACGCTTACGGTCATCATCGAACATGTATTGAATCTTCGATCCTTCGATATAAACGCGATCCCCGCCGTCCGCTGGCGTCACGCCCATATAACGAGCGACATCCTTTAGCCCGTACGACATGAGTTCGCGAGTCGTGATATCGTAGATCTGAATCAGCAAATACGTATCCACAACCGCACGACCAGGGATATCGCAGCGCGTGTAATCAATCCAGCGCTCCGCCACTCTCAACCGGCTGTTCCGAAATTTCGCTACCTGTCCAAAGCGACCCCACGCCACCGGAACCTTCAAACGCTTCGCCCTACGACGCAGATACTCCAAATCGAATTTGAAAATGTTATGACCTTCAACCGTATCCGGATCCCATTCCTCGAAACGAACATTCAGCTGCTCCAACAACTTCCGCTCTGCTTCATCCGTCCTCTCAGCTAAGGTCAAAGTCTCTACCTTGTCCCCGCATTGAATGCCAATCGCCAACACGCGATCCTCCGGACGCTTCGAATCGCTAAACCCGCCCGGCACCGAACAAGCCGTTTCGATATCGAGCTGCATGCGTCGAAGCTTCGAATAAGGCATATCCGCGTACAAACGTGATGCATTAGAAAGTAAATACTGCTGTTCGAGCTGCCGTATCCAATCGATTGACCCATGACGCCCGTGTTCTTTGACGAAGGCCGAATGCGCATCTACCTCGTCAAAATGAATCAATCGGTTAAACGGCGCGTACCCCGAAAGTTGCGTGACAGACGCATTCTCGGGTTCCCCATAGGTCAAGCTATCCTTCGCCCACACAAAAGGGGAAAATGGTAGAACCTCAACCCGACGAGCCCCTTCTCCATCTTCCCAAGCCTGAAAAGCCTGCCCTTTAGGATTTATCCAAATTCCGCAAAGCGAAGGGCTAGCTCTACTTTCGGTCATCAGAAAGGCCGAAAATAAACCATGAACACCGCAATTCCTACAGCAGCAATCAGCACAGTGAAAATAAACGACTTCGATTTCTTGTAAGCCATTCCGCCCAAGCCCATTACGACCAGCCAACAAGCCATTTTTGCAACAACCCAGCCTTGAGCCCAATCGTTATTATGCAACTTCGACATCAATCCAGCACCCGCAACCAGAGCGACGAGACCCAGAATGCCGGTGACAACCGACATAAGCTTTTTCTTGTGCTTTTGCGGGTTCGCCGCAATAGCGAATGTGAAACCTGACAGGAGGATTATCGAAATAACGTGGAGGAATTGATAGATTTTCGGGTCCATATCGATCTCTATACCAGTATCTTTCAACCAGGGGCAACCGTTAAAACGATTTCGAGGCATCTTCGATAGAAGAGTTTCACGCGCCCCACCATAGTGCCGTACGCCAACAGGGCTCTTGGTCCTGTGTATATTAAAGTGGGTGACATCAAAACAGATTCTGCAGTCCGGTTTACGGCTGGGCATCCTCCATTCATCACGTCTCCCATAAAAGAAGGTAGGCTAAGAGCTATTAAAGCCAACGCCTCGAACACGACAGGGCGCGTGAGAAACAAACCCTATGTCATCGAGCCCCAGGGTCAATCGGAATGGTTCGATTGATCTACTTTTCCTTCTTTTTTGACGACTGCCATAGCACCAAACTTCCCCGATACAAGCGACAGGCTATCAAGAAATTAGCTATGAAAAGTAAACATGAAATGGTAAGCGGCTCTTCGAAAACGAATCTTGGCCCTAAAACAGCCAATAGGGCCGCAAAAGCTATCACCGCATCCCCAACTCGCTTCGGCTGACTAACTCCCCAAGCCCACAGAGCTCCAATTAACCAAAGCGCCCCGACAATAATGGACCCCAAATCGAATCGTCCCGCCAACTCAACTTCCCCTTGCGATCGCTTCACTTCAAACAAGCTCCAAAACATCAACTGATTGAAGAGAATAAACGCCGAAATCAACGCCCCTCCCAATGGCCAACTTGCAGGTAAAGGTCCTCCGTCGCACAAAGGTATCTTGGAGGCGAGGTCACAGCTAACCGAACATCGCGTGAACCCCGCCTGAGTCGACCGACCGCAAACCGCGCAACTCGATGAGCTCAATCGGGTTTCCGCTGAATCCGTCATAACTCAAGTTGAGAAATGATTAATTCCTGCATACTCGCAAACAAGGCGTATGCCGCATATCCAATTCTCTGTTCTTGATCGAAATCTCCGATTTCGAGCTCGCCGTTTTCAAGAGCTTGATCCGAGAACGCTTCAAGCGACCGCTCCCGCAGCTTGAGCCGCATTGCCGAGCAACCGCGCAATACAAGATCCGCATCTTCTTCCTCAACCGTAGCGCTACCTGTATTCAAAAATTCGTCGTCGAATAGTTCGGCAATCGACGCGATATCTTTGCGCTGGGAAGTCAATAGATCCTTGGACCAGAAATCCGACATCAGCTCGTCTTCATCCGGCGGAGCATTCGGCGTAGCCAACTCATTTGCCAGATCCTTCATAAGCGGTTTGACATGCTCTAGCAGCGGCAGAACGGACTGGATATCCAATCTAAATTCAAGTCGATTCATTCTTCTCTAAAATCGCGTTTAAATGCCACTCTTGCAACTGATACAAATAGGTTTCCGCCTTCTCGCGCTCTCCGATCCAAACCACCGATCGGCCGAGTTCATGAACCTCTCGCATATGCTTTTCCGCTTTGGCTGAGTTCATGCCCAATACGCGTTTAAATACCATCGAAACGTAGGACATGAGATTGACCGGATCATTGAGCACAATGACGCTCCATAAGCCCGAAAGCTCCGTTGCTTCATCAAGTACCGTTTCCGGCGATGACGATCCTCCTCCAATAAATGATACCATTAATTAATTCGACGCCTTTTCGCGTATTGCAGAAGCAATAATCGAAGTTGCTTTAGCGATCGCGACTTCTTGTTTGTCGTCTTCATCGCGCCATTTCAATTCAATCACACCATTCTTCAAACCGCGACCGCCAATAGTGATACGCAGTGGGATGCCAATTAAATCCGCATCCTTAAACTTCACTCCCGGACGTTCTGCGCGATCATCCACCAACACGCTAGCGCCTGCCGCTTCCGCGGCCACGCCAATCGTATTAGCCAGCGTCGCCGCTTCTTCCAAATCTGGGTCTAAAAGCGTGATCACTACCTGGTAAGGAGCAACAGACCACGGCCACTTGATCCCCCACTTGTCGTGCGACTGCTCGATTATCGCCTGCAATGTGCGCGATATCCCAATACCATAACAGCCCATAACTGCAGCTTGGCTCTTATTATCCGCGTCATCGAACATTGCGCCGAACTTTTCGTTCTCGCTGAACTTCGTGCCCAACTTAAAGATATGTCCGACTTCGATTGCGCGGGCAATCTTCAGTGGCTGGCCACTCTTCGGACATGGTTCGCCTTCCTGAACCTTCCGAAAATCTCCAAAACGATCGAGATCGAGATCGCGCCTAACGTTCACGTTTTTCACGTGCATCGCTTTCTCGTTCGCTCCCGTTACACCATTGCCGATCAAACGAAGCGCCTCATCGCCATAGATGCCATCGAGCTTGGAACGATCCTTTAACGTTCCCTTAATCGCTCCAAGACTTCCAGGGTAAGCGCCCATCGCTTCGAAAATTTCGTCCACCGTCGCAGGACGGATCAATTGATAGCCGAGTGAGCTCAACTTCGCTTCTTCCACTTGATCGCAACCACGCACCACAACCACGAAAAGCTTTTCGTCGCCCACGAACAGCAAAGTCTTGAACTGCGCATCCGCTGGGATATTGTACGGCTCTTGAGCGAGCTTCTCAATGGTCTTCGCGCCAGGCGTTTCGAATTTCTCCAATTCCCCAATAGGCTCCGCGTCGACTATATCTCTCGGGACCAATCCGCTCGTTGCTTTCTCTACGTTGGCAGAATAGCCGCATTCCTGGCAATAAACCACATCGTCATCGCCCACTTCCGCAGGGACCATGTACTCATGCGAAAAAGCGCCTCCCATTATACCGGCATCCGCTTCGACCGAAATGAAGTCCAATCCGCAACGAGCGAAAAACCTATCATAAGCTTTCGCGATTCGATGGTAAGTCGCCTCCGCATCTTCGTCATTCGCGTCGAAGCTATAGCCATCCTTCATGATGAACTCCCGTGCCCGCATCAACCCATAGCGGGGGCGGATCTCGTTGCGAAACTTCGTCTGGATTTGATAAAATGTTTTTCCCATATCCCGATAGCTCGAGATCTCGGAACCGATCAATGGCGTGATCACTTCTTCGTGCGTCGGCCCGAGCACATACTGAGGCTCTTCCGGAACTTTCGCATCCTTGCCCGCACTAATGACCTGAAACATCACCTCGCGCACAGCATTCCAACGGGGACCTTCCTTCCACTGCTCTGTAGGGATCACCGCAGGCATCAAAAGCTCAATCGCCTGCCCGCGATTCATTTCCTCGCGACAGATTTCCGTCACATTATCCAACACCCTTTTCCCCAAAGGCAAAAAAGCGTACAGGCCGCCTCCCACGCGACGTACTAAGCCCGCCCGTAGCAACAGTTTGTGCGACTCGATTTCCGCTTCCGCGGGGCTTTCCTTCAAAGTTGGGATATATGTCTGGCTCCAGAATTGCATGGTCTAAATCCTATGACATGTACTCGCGGATTTCCTCGCGCAACGAGAAAATGAACCCATTTGCTTCGTTCAGGCTTTAACTTGTCTGCAAAAAGGATTGATTTGCCGCCTTTATGAAAAACCAGAACTCGGAGCCCAGCCTGAAACCCGGATCGCCAATGACCGAACGTAAGCCTTGGCCAATGTGGCCCATCGCCTTGTCGATTCTCACTTTTATAATCCTCTACACGTGGGTTCAGCTGAAATTCCGCAAAGAAGAAAAACCCTACGAACCTAACTACGAGATGCAGGAACGGCGCAATCAAGTCGCCGAAAAAAACCTCTACGATTGGTTCAGCCTAAATGCTGCCCCGAGCGCAGAAACTAACGACAACACCCTCAGCTCCGGCCATATCGCTGCCCGTTTTATTTCCGGTCCGCTCGAAAACGACCTGCCCTCGCAAATCGTCTATTACATTCCCCGAAGGCCTATTCTCATCCCGCAACTGGATTCGCTAGCCAGCCAATCGAGCTTTTCAATCAATCAACCGATCAAGCTCCAATTGTCTCTACCGGAAGCCTTCGGCGACAGCCCTAACTTCAAACTCGCCACTTTCTACAAAGAAGGCGAACTCCTCATTCTCGCCGAAATGCGCATAGAAAACGCCAAAGCACTCGCCGCTTTCGACATCCAAAGCCCTTCCAAAACCTACCTATTCGAAATCGATACCGTTCCAATTGAAACCGCGAGCGTCAAAGCCAAGTTCTACCTCGAAGGGCAAGTCCGAGAATGGACGATCGAACGCATTGGCGGCCCGACAGAGAAATAACGGCACATCTAAGGTCGCGGCTCTAGCCCCAGAGTATGCATTGCCGACTTGATCTTTCTCTAAAGGGCTGATTAACAATCGAATTTAGAAGAATGCCTGAAGCGGTGCGATTTTTTAGCCGATTCTATCCAAGTGATCAAAATGGACGAAACCATCTCCAACATTACACCTGCCGATCTCAGGGGCATATTGAACTATGTGCCAAAATTCTTGGGGCAAACCTTCGTCATATCCTTGGACGGTGCCGTCATAGACAACGAAAACCTGCCGAACATTCTATTGGACATCGCCGTTCTTAGGAGCCTGCAAATAAAAGTCGTCATCGTCCATGGGATCGGCAAGCAACTCGCAGCGCTATCCGCCGATCGCGGAATCGAAATTTCAAACATTGACGGATCCGGCCCCACTGACCCGGCGACTTTGGATCTAGCCATCCGAGCATCCTCTAGAACGTCCCACCAAATCCTCGAAGCACTCACGCAGACAGGCTTAAAATGCGCTATAACCAACTCTGTCCGCTCCACGCCGATCGGAGTCATCAAGGGCCTGGACTATCAGCGAAGCGGCAAAGTCGACCGCATCGACGCGGAATTTCTCAATCACCTAGTCACTCAGAGCATCATCCCAATCATCCAGCCAATCGGGTTCGACCGTAACGGGCATACTTTGCGCATAAACAGCGATTTACTTGCAGTCGAAACGGCATTCGCCCTCAAAGCGACCAAGACTATTTTCGTCACCGAACTCGAAGGACTGCAAATCGATGGTGAATTAAAACGCCAATTGCCAGTAGCAGTACTGGAATCGAAACTGGCCGACGACAACCCATTCGAGGACGCAGCGCTTAGCAAAGCCAAGCACGCCCTCATCGGAGTAAAGGGCGGAATCTCTCGTATCCATATATTGGATGGGAACATTCACGACGGCCTTGTCCGCGAAGTCTTTTCGAACGAAGGTGTCGGTACTCTAGTATACGGAAACGAATATCAGCAAATTCGACAAGCCCAACGCTCCGACATAACGCGGATCTACCATCTCACGAGTGGGTCCGTCGAAAAGGAAGAACTTGCTCGCCGCTCGATCGAATCGATCGAAAGTGAAATCGGAAACTTCTACGTTTATGAAATCGATGGCAATCTAATCGGATGCGTTCTCATTTCGCAATTCGACGCAGCCCCGGATACAGCGGAAATCAACGCGCTATTCGTGCATTCTCTGCACCAACGGCAAGGAATCGGCTCAAAGCTGGCTAAGTTCGCTTGCCACAAAGCCGAGGAAATTGGCTCCAAACAGATCCTAGCCCTTTCAACGCAAAGCTTCAGCTTTTTCCAATCGGTTTGCGGTTTCAGTGAAACCGATATAAACGCCCTCCCTGAAAGTCGCCGCCTAGCCTATCAGGAGGAAAATCGGCAATCAAAAATCCTTATCAAAGACCTTGGCTAGCTAGTCCAAGTAGGCACCATTCTCAATGGTCTGCTTTATCTTACGCAACTTCGCGAGTTCGCCTTGGGCCTTCGGGTCCAACGCTTCGAGGATATCCTCCAACTTTTTGCCGGGATGCTCCAAGGACTCCGCAAGGTCTCCAAAACTTCGAACGCATCGTGACTCAATCCACCTGCGCTCGAAGATGAGAGCAATTACATTTTAACTGTTTCCAATGACGCCATCCTTTTCTAATCGGATTTCTCAGAGCGCTCTTTAGATTCGGATCAGCATTCCGATCAATTACATATAACTAGAAATGAGAAATTGACCGATTCCACAGTATGCACACAATGTACCCAGGTTAGTTAAATCCAATCGTAAACGAGTGATTAGAATACTATCAGATCTTCATTGGGGCCATAAGGCTAGCCTTATCAAGGATCTCGATTCGCTCGAAGGTCTTTTATCCGAGCCGGATGACGTTATTTTCAATGGAGATACCCTCGAACAAAATTTCGAGAACACACCCTCGCACTTGCAAAGCCCGCTTCCCTCGGTCGATCAATTCAAAGCCTACGTCAGGAACTGGGGTACGAAACCCCATTTCATAACCGGCAATCACGACCCGAAAATCTCGCGACACCACTACTGCGAAGTAAACGCTGGCGAAATCCTAATCACTCACGGCGACGGAATTTTCAAGAATATCGCCCCATGGAGCCAAAATGCGCAACTCCTAGGCGACGTAGCAGAACAAGGCCTCAAGCAACTCCAGCACAACGGCAGCGTCAGTTTCTACGAATTTCTTCAGACAATCAAAGACGCTTGCGTCGAAGAACACTCGCGACTTAAAGACTACGACCCGACAGTCTGGGGTAAGCTGCAAACTTTTCTACGCCAAGCCTGGCCCCCGACACGCGTTCTCAAAATATTGGATTGCTGGAAAACAACGCCGCAAATGGCAGTCGACATGGTCCATCGCTACATTCAAAACCCTCGATTTCTAATCATTGGTCACACCCATAAACCGACAATTACCCCAATAGACAAAACAACTGTCATCAATACAGGCTCGTTTCTTCCTTGGCCAGATGCCACCGCCGTCGACTTAACTCCCCATGGAGTCCACGTCCGAAAAGTCAACAGACGCAACGGCTCATTTTCAATCGGTAAAACGCTTCAGGCGTTCGAGATGAAGATCGATTTGAATAGCCTCCGATTTCCTACCCCCGAACCGGGAAACTCCCCTCAGGTAACTCCTCAAACAGTGACAGCCTAAGAAAGAAATCGGAAGAACCTCCAGAACAATAGGGTTTTAACTCAATCCTATTGAGCTCTAGACCCTAAGAGGCTTCTCGTAATTACACAAAATTGTAAACTAAACAGTAAATATACTCTGTTTCCGAGCCGTAACAAGAAGTAAGCAACTGCTCCATTTTCGGGCGTTCCAACTGTTATACTTATGAGTCTCGAAATCAGCTTTACACCCAACTCCTCTGCTCACCCACAAAACCTAACCCTCCAAGACGGAGAAAGTATCCAAGTTTTCTCCGGTGAAAGCTTCCAAATACAAAACCCGGAAATCGTCGCCCAACTCGTTCCGCAGGACAAAGACCTGCAAATCGTTTGCCATGACGGAACATCCTTCATTCTGAAGAACTTCCTTGAAGTCGACTTTACAAAGGAACCCTCACTCGAGCTTAACGACGGCGCTTCCATTACCTGGCACAATTTCGTCCAACAAACCGAAGGAATCGACCCTGCCTTCAATGTTGACGACCCCAATAACCCCACGCTCGTATTCGCTCCACTACTAGTCATCGCCGCGACAGCCAAATCGCCTGAGTGGAGCTTTGCTCAAGTCCCAATCTCAGAAGAAGAATCTCCAGAAATTACAACCCAACCACAGCAATTCTCTCAAACTACGTCGTCTCAGCCCAAAGGAGATCCGCTCGCCGAAGACGATTCTTTTTCCAAAGCAACTGCTCAAAACATCGATGACGATGGAATCAAACTCGCCCCGGGCGATTTAGGCACCCCGCAATCCGGCGGCACAGCCAACACCGCCTCCAATACAAAAACTCCAGAATTCATAGAAATCGACGTTAGAAAATTTCTCGATATCAGCGGCGACGGGATCAACCCTTCTCCAGTAATCACCGGAGTTGTAGCCGGGAATGACGGAACCGAAATCGAAATCGACGATTTGACAGGAATCGCCAAGATCCCGAACGATATCTTGGAGGACAACACCCAACTTAAAATCGATATCATCGTCGACGATGGAAACGACACCAAAAATACAACTATCACCGTCATCGAGAGCAAAGATGGAGGCGGCGAAACATTTCACCTAATTCTAAGTCAAAACCAAGTTTCCGAGAATCAAGAAGGTGCATTGATAGGAAAATTAGATACGGATGACGCCGGAAGAAACCATACCTACGAGTACACCCTTTCGAAAGACTCATCCGATCTTTTCCAAATCACCGGCAATGTGCTTAAACTAAAAGATGGCGTAAGCATCGATTACGAAACACATCCCGAAAGCTACCCAATTAGAATCGTCGCAACTGACGAAACAGGCCACAAAATCGAGCAAACGATAGATATCTGGCCAAAGGATATTAACGAAATCGCTGGCGTTTCACCTATCGTTACCTCCAATATCGAAGATATTCGAGTAAACTTTGACCCCGATGACTTCGACACTGCGTTTGAGGACGAGGACAACGATTACCTTGAGATGGTTCGCATCGACACGCTTCCTGGAAACGGAACGCTCAGCCTCGAAGACGATGCCGTAACCATCGGTCAACTTATTGACTACGAACAAATCGCAGAACTCTCGTTCCAGCCAACCGCTGATTGGAATGGAAACACTGTATTTCAATGGTCCGGGTTCGATGGCAGCGCCTGGTCTGCTAAAAACTCTCCTGTCTCTATTTCGATCGAAGCTGCCAATGACGCTCCTGTCGTATCCGTAAAGATCGGACAACAAGCCACTAGCACCGATGAGGCATTCGCGATGAGCCTTCCCGATGGGACATTCATCGACGTCGATAGCGGCGACACGCTATCCTATTCAGCAGAGCTCCCATCATGGTTGACTATCGACCCTAGTACAGGAGCTCTATCCGGCACCCCCACCGACGAACACATCGGAGACCAAGATATAACGATCACCGCCACCGACGGTTCCGGCGAATCCGCCAGCCAAACCTTTCGCCTCTCAGTCGAGAACACCAACGACGGACCAACCGTATCCTCCAGTATCCCCGATGCGACTACAGACAAAGACGATGCTTTCTCGCTCGGCGTTTCCGGCAATTTCGACGACAAGGACCTAGGCGACGAACTCTCTTACAACGCCACGCTAGACAATGGCGACGGCGATAACGAAATTGATGGTGGCAAGCACAACGACGACATTACTTCAGATTCCGGCGATGGAGATGATACGATCGATGCGACCGACGGTTACGGCACGGTTGATACTGGAGCAGGTGATGACACGATTACCATCGACTACGGAGTCAGTTCTGGCGGAGGTAGATCAGGCTCCGGAACTGGATCCGGTTCAAAATCAGGATCCGGTGGTGGTTCAGGAAGCGGAGGAAATTTCGGGATGTTCGACAGCGGAGATGGTGATGACACCCTGGAATTCGATCGCAGCAACCTTGAAATCGACCTAACAGTACTCGACAGCGGCGGCATCCAAAACATCGAGCGGCTCGATATCGACGGTTCCGGAAGCAACAATCTGCGTCTCAGATCGGATGATATCCTCGATATGACCGATAGTGAAAACAGACTCTTCATTGACGGGGGTAACGACGATCATGTTGAAATTTCGAAAGACTTCCAAAGCGATGGAACCGAAACAGTAGGCGGCGTCGATTACCAACATTACTACGACGCAGGAACCGACTCCCATCTCTACATAAATAACAATATCACGGATTTGGATACATTCTAATTCAATCAAAACGGAAAGTCCCACACACTACGTTACTATCAAACCGCTTCACTCGACTCTCGATCCAGATCAACTATTCGAAGCACTAAGAAGTCAATTCGATCTTGCCCAATCGAGTCGCTACAAATATTTTTTCCGAGGCAGCAACGACATCTACAAAATACACTCGTCCGAAGAAAATTATTTCGTTCGAGTCAGTAATCACGGAACGCGCTCTGCCCAGGAAATCAGAGACGAAGTCGAATTTCTCAATCATTGGAAACAATACGGCATCGGCGTAGTCGCCCTATTCCAAACCGTGACGAAAACTACGTCCTGCCCGTTTATGCGGTCGAAGGCGTGCGACACCTAACGCTATTCCGTAAAGCAAAAGGACAATCGCTTGCAGTCCCATACCCAGCTCAACTTCGAGGTATAGGCACTGAACTCGATTCGCTCCACCTGAGGTCCAATCGTTTTCCCCTTAAAGAAAATTTCCCTTTCTACGACATAAACTACTACACAATATATAGTTCTGCCAATAAAGAATCCCCGGAGCAAGCTCTCTACCTTGGGGTCAACTTGCACTTCGCCCACAAGGGGCTTCGCCCGTCAAGAGTTCATGACGGACGAAGCTCGGAGAGCGTAGACTGTTCGGGGCATTACACCCAAAGGGAATAAAAGCAGGAACCCTACTGGCCACCCTCACCAATGGGTAACGGTTTCCTGAGATGAGTATAGAGAGACCTTTCAGTAAACTCAACAATCACAACATCTGGCTGAAGCTCTAAAACGAGTGCACTGTCCAATGGTTTATCGGCCAAAAAATTCGTCTCACGAAAATGACCGGCTAGCAAATTCTTCATAGGCTCCATAAATGAGTCATGAAACACCAAGGCCTTAGGCAAAGTCGAATCGTCTATCGAAAATCGATCCACAGTCTTTCCTAGCACTTCTCTGTCACCCTCATTTATCGCCCAATTACCTCGATTCAAAACCACACTATAAGTGGGATCCCCCCAATCACTCTCGACTCCAAGCATTTCAGCAAGATCGCCACCTAATCGATCGCTTCCAACGAATTGAACATCGTTCACCGAAAGACGATTCGACTTGGGAAGCTTCTCAGCTAAAGCATCATAAGCAACAAACATCCCTTTCGCATTCCAGTGAGTATCCAATTTATAGTACAATTGGGATCCTCCAATCTTCGCTTCAATTAATTCGTCTATCGGAAAGACGATCGAAAAATCTGATTCGGACATGCGCACTAAGAAATCCTCAACACGAGTCCCATACGGGCTCTTCTCAATCCGGTTAGGCAAAAACTCTGGATACACTGAAACCTTGTCGGGACCGACTAAAACGAGGAATGTAATCCCCTGCCCCTCCAACCAAGCTCCCCACGTTTCAAAATAAAGGTGTAAACGACCCAATTCGCTTTCGCTAAAAGCATTCGCTCCTGCATAGGCCTGTACCGAATCGCCACCGCCGCCTCCCGAATAGTAAAGCCAATCCTCTTTTCCACGCACGACATTGTTCATGGAATCAAGTAACCCAAGTTCGAATCGAGACTGCCTATAAAGCCGAATCATAGCAGCGCGAAAACCAAAGTGATCCTCGAACCACGCTTCGAATGCACGCGAAAACTCCCCGTAATCGCTCGACAAAGAAGGAAACGCCACCGGTGTCCGCTTCTCGGATGTACGCTCCGAATCCGTAAAAAACGGAAGCGAGAGTAAAGGTAACCCAAGCAAGAACATGAACACAACCGCGTACGTCTTTGAAAAAACTCTCTCCTGTCTCGACTGTATTGCTTCCTTCGCCATATCAGAATCGGAAATAGAGAAAAGGACTGTACGTGCTGCTAGCAACTGCACTCATGCAAATGACAAGCAATACCAAAGTTCCAACATAACCAACATACGATCTCCAACGTCCAAAGCTCGCACGCGACAAAGCTTCTCCCAACTGCGTTGGATACTTTGTCGAAAAGCTAATCGCTACAACCAGCGCAAGTATAGCTTCGTATTCCAAAGGCACCGAAACCGCTCCCTTCGTCAGCCCCTCATTCCCAGCCCCAACCAGGGACCGGAAATACCCCCCTGCATCGGCCAAAGTCTCGCTTCGAAAAAATACCCAACCAAAAAAAACAATCCCAAGCAAATAGCCATGCTGCACCAGTTTCGGCAGACTAGATACAAAACGTCCCCAGACTGTTCGTTCTAGCAACAAAAAGCACCCGTAATAAAGCCCCCAAACAAGAAATCCCCAACTCGCCCCATGCCACAATCCGCACAAAGCGAATACAATCAGAAGATTGAAACCCACCCGTCCCGACGAATTCCGATTCCCGCCAAGAGGAATGTACAGATAATCGCGAAACCAACGCGACAAAGTCATATGCCAGCGTTTCCAAAACTCCCTCACGCTTCGCGCCGTATAGGGAAAATTGAAATTCTCCGGAAACCGGAATCCAAACATTTTGCCCATTCCAATCGCCATATCCGAGTAGCCAGAAAAGTCGTAATAAAGCTGAAACCCATAACAGATCAAACCGAGCCAAGCCATCGAAACGCTAAGCCCTCCCGGAGCTCCCCCAAATGAAGCATCCGCAACCACAGCAAGCGTATCCGCAATCAAAACCTTTTTAGCCAATCCGCGAACGAACCGGGATGCCCCCGCATTAAAGCCCTCCAAGCTACGTTTGCGATTCGCTAGCTGATCCTCTATTTCCGAATACCGAACGATCGGTCCAGCGATCAATTGAGGAAACATTGAAATGTACAGCCCAAGATCCAAAAAACTGCGCTGTGGGCGACACTGACCGCGGTATACGTCTACTAAATACGAAATTGCCTGGAAAGTGTAGAAAGAGATTCCAATCGGTAACTCCGGCCATCGCTCGATCATACTGGATGCGCCTTCTACACTACCACCAAACAATCCAAACGTATTCTCCAACAAAAACGCGCCGTACTTAAAAGAAACGAGAAGCAGCAAATTGAAGCCAACTCCTATTCCCAACAAACTCGCCCGCTGGGCCCCTTCCCTTGA